>Ga0209674_100348_pt1 | contig 26853 bp, 26 predicted proteins | sample AraplaCvi_mMS_r2_FD_184279 | JGI IMG/M metagenome (GOLD analysis project Ga0209674, IMG submission 184279) | Arabidopsis root microbial communities from North Carolina, USA - plate scrape CL_Cvi_mMS_r2 (SPAdes) (version 2) | ecosystem: Host-associated > Plants > Roots > Endosphere | place: USA... | reverse complement strand
CTCCGGGGAGGCTTCGTGTTCGAGCACGGCCTGCACGGTGCCCGTCATCAACGTGCGCAACGCGTAACCGGTGCGCGATACGTCGTCGAAGCGGACGTCCGGCGCACCGGCCAGCAGACGCGCGACGATGTCGTCGGCGCGCTGCCGTATATCCTCGACGAGCGACGCCGTTTCCAGTTCGGTGGCGACCACGTAGAGCACCCGGGTGCCTGGCATGCCGCGTAGCTTGGCATCGAGGTAGGCATGCGCAAGACCCTCCGCCATCTCGGCGAGCGGCGCGTGTTGCAGCCGCTCGCTGGCGTCCTCGAGCGCCGCGATCACCTCTTCGAGGTAATCCTCCAACACGGCATACATCAGCGCCTGTTTGTGCGGGAAGTACTGGTACATCGTGCCGACCGAGACGCCGGCGCGAGCTGCGACACGCGTCGTGGTCAGGCCGTGGTAGCCGTCCATCAGCAAAACCTGAATGGTGGCCTCGAAAATGGCCACCACTGTGGCTGCCGAGCGCGCTTGGCGCGGCGTTTTTCGCGGTTTTAGGGCGTCGGAAGGGGCGACGGGCATATGCGAATGTAAATCCGGAAAAGTGGTGCCAAGTCTACGTTGGGGACGACCCGCCACCTATCCAACGAGGAACCCGCATGACCCAGCAAGAACGCATCACCCTCATTACCGGTGCCAACAAGGGTATCGGCCTGGAAGTCGCTCGGCAGCTCGGCCAGGCCGGCCATCGCGTGCTGCTCGGCGCCCGCGATGCGGGCCGCGCGCAGGCAGCGGCCGATCGGCTGCGCGGCGAAGGTGTGGACGCGCGCATCGTCGCCATTGACCTCGACAACCCGGCATCGATTGCGGCCGCCGTCGCCGACGTCGAGCGGCACGAAGGCCGCCTCGACGTCCTGGTGAACAACGCCGCCGTCGTCGACCCTGCCGATGGCCCGGCCGGCACCGCCGATCTCGCCGCCGTCCGGCGCATCTTCGACACCAACTTCTTCGGCAGCATCGCGGTTACCCAGGCCTTTCTTCCGCTGCTGCGCAAGTCGGAGGCAGGACGCATCATCAACGTCTCCAGCGGGCTTGGCTCGATCGCCTTGAACGCCGATCCGACCTGGGAGTACGCGGCGGTGAAACTGCTCGGCTACAACGGTTCCAAGGCGGCGTTGAACCTTTTCACCGTCATTCTCGCGGCCGAACTGGAAGGCGAAGGCATTCGGGTACACGCAGTCAATCCGGGCTACACGGCCACGGACTTGAACGGCAACAGCGGCCACCAGACCGTCGCCGAAGGTGCGGAGGAGATCGTTCGACTGGCACGTCTGGACGGCGGCCCGACCGGCACCTTCACGAACAAGGACGGCTCGGATCCCTGGTAAGCGTTCAAGTGAGCCAGCGTCTCGATCTCGCGGACGCGTGGCTCTTCGTTCTTGTGGGAGCCGCCATGGCGGCGAGGGGAAGCTTGCCAGTGGGAGCCACGCGCCGGTGGGAGCCAGCCTGCTGGCGATGGGAGCTTGCCTCACCGCTAAACCGCTTCGTTGGCTTTTCGCCACCAGGGTGGCTCCTACCTTTGCTTCGTAGGTATCGCGCCGCTATATGGCGGCTCCCGCCTTTGCTTCGTTGGTTCCCCCCCGCTGTGGCGACTCCTGCACATTGTCCTCGGCGCTTCGTTGGGGGCCGGAACTTGCCCCGGCGATCCTGGTCTCTCAACCAGCGACCGCTAGGGGACAGGTACGGTGCCGCCAGGGAAGAACACCACGATCACTCGGTTGCCATGGCGGCGCATTGTCGGGAACGGCGTGCTTTTCGGCGTTATCGCTTCGCTGCACCTGTTCCTTTTCGTCGTCCTCATAGCGATGCGTCCGCGCTTCTTGCCTGGCGACATGCCTTGGCACCGTGGCAACGACGTCGCGCTTGAGGTGCGATGGGTCGCGGTGCCTTCCGTTGCGCGTGCCTCGTCGCCCGCCAGGTCGGTGATGCCTCGCGGCCCGAGCCGACCCACGCATCGACCATCGATAAACCGCGGGACGAGCCTGTCGTCGGCCGCCTCCACGCCTCATCCTGCGGCAGCGTCCGTACCCATGGGAGACACGTCCGTTCCTGGCGATTTGCCTCAGGCGGCAGCGGCGAACGACTTCGGAGACCCGTCGATTCGCCGTGCGCTCAATGATGATGCGTCCGGAGCCGCTCCCGCATTGCCCGGCGGAAGCGATGCGTCTCTGTCGCGGGCGTTTCGTGTAGCACAACCGCCGAGCCTCAAAGATCGAGTGAAGTCCGTCGGCAATTACATGAATTGCAGCATCGTCGAAATGGCTCGCAATCGCCCGGGCCAATTGAACGTGGTGCGGATAGGCGAGGCATACAGCGCGCTTGGCTGCAAGAAATAACGAGCGGCGCAGCGTTTCAAGTGGGAATAGAATGGGCGAGCAACACCGGAGGCGGATATGGCGAAGCAGCGAAGCTACTGGTTCGGACGCAAGCGCGTTGGCTGGGGTATCGGCCCGACTAGCTGGCAAGGTTGGGCAATCATGGCCGCCTACACCGCGCTCATGATCGCTTCAACGAAAGTCGGATTTCTCGTCGCGCACCCCATGTGGGAGGGCGTGCTGGCGGTGTCGCTTACCTTCGCCTTGTTCGCGGTGATGTTCGTCACCTACGACCGGTCCGAACGCATGTGACGCATTGTGTTTGAGCGCTCAGGCTTGCGTATGGCCCGTGTCGCGCTCGATCCACGTGAGCACGAATGCTTCCAGCGACGTGCGTGGCGGAAGTTTCAGGCCGGCAGCATGGACGAAGGCAGCGGATGCCTGGAGAAATGCCTGCTTCGCTTGCGCAGAGTCCCGTCGCGCTGACGCCTGTCGCTGGCGCATCTGCACAACATGCGTCGACGGCTGTCCAGGCCGGGCGAACTTCGCATACCGGCGCAATTCGTCAGCAGCCGTGGTGGTGTCACGCGCCGCACGATCCATGGCGGCTCGACATTCGCGCGCATGAGCGAGGTGAGCCGAGGCTTCGGCGCTGAGGCTGGCGGACGGGGGGAGAGGAATGCCGCTCATGACTACTTGGCCCCTAAAACAACGAAGCCCCGCATCGCTGCGGGGCTTCGTCTATAATTGGTGCCCAAGAGAGGACTCGAACCTCCACGGTTTTACCCGCTAGTACCTGAAACTAGTGCGTCTACCAATTCCGCCACCTGGGCAGGTGTCTCGAAGCAGCGTCGCCGCCCCGTGAGCCGCGTAGATTAGGTAGGTCCGGGAAACTTGTCAACGATTTTGCACCCCGGATGTGAAACTATTCGCATCCCCCTTCAAAGGTTCCTACGTGACGAAGAAAAAGAAAGGTTCGGGCGCCGAACACGGCCCCCGTAAACCCAAGGCCAGCCGCCCCGGCAAGGCACTGGCCAAGTACGCCGACCGCATGCCGGCGGCGGTCGATCCGCATGCCGAGCGCGAGGCGCAGCGCTACGACCAGCCCATCCCCAGCCGCGAGGCCATCCTGGCCCTGCTGGAGGAGCGCGGCGAATTGCTCATGGCGGAAGACATCGCCCGGGCGCTCCGCCTGTTCACCGATTACGAGATCAACGCCCTGGGCAAGCGCCTCGGGGCGATGATTCGCGATGGCCAGCTGCTGCGGAACCGCCGCGGTGGCTACGCGCCCGCACAGAAGCTCAGCCTCATTCCGGGCCGGGTGATCGCCAACGCGGAGGGCTATGGCTTCCTGCGGCCCGACGAAGGCGGCGATGATCTTTATCTCTCGCCGTCGCAGATGCGCAGCGTGCTGCATGGCGACCGTGTGCTTGCCAGCGTGGTCGGTATCGACCGTCGCGGCCGCCGCCAGGGCGCCATCGTGGAAGTGCTGGAGCGACGTTCGCCGCGCCTGGTGGGCCGCGTGGTCGTCGAGAACGGCGTGACCCTGGTCGAGCCGGACGACCGCCGCCTGCACCAGAACATCATGATTCCTGCCGGCCGTGACGCTGGCGCGCGTTCGGGCGAGATCGTGGTCGCCGAGATCACCGATCCGCCGACGCCGCATCGCGGCCCGCTGGGCACCATCCGCGCGGTGCTAGGCGAGCGCCTGGAGCCGTCGCTGGTGGTCGAGATGGCGATTGCCAGCCACGACCTTCCGCACGAGTGGCCGACCCAGGTCGTTCGCCAGGCCGAGGAAGTGGAGCCCAAGGTCACGTCCGACGAGCGCAAGGGCAGGGTGGATATCCGCAAGCTGCCACTGGTGACGATCGACGGCGAGGACGCACGCGACTTCGACGACGCGGTCTACGCCGAGGCGCTGAAAGGCGGCGGTTTCCGCTTGATCGTCGCGATTGCCGACGTATCGCACTACGTGCCCGTGGGTACGCCGCTGGACGTGGAAGCCTACGACCGCAGTACCTCCACGTATTTCCCGGGCTTCGTCGTACCGATGCTGCCCGAAACGCTGTCGAACGGCATCTGCTCGTTGAATCCCAAGGTCGATCGCCTGTGCATGGTCTGCGACATGGAGATCGACGAGGAGGGCGAGGTCCAGCGCGCCAAGTTCTACGACGCGGTGATGTACTCGCATGCACGGCTCACCTACAACAAGGTCTGGCAGGCGGTGGGTGAGCGCAACGCGGACGTGCGCCACGAAATCGCCGACGTGCTGCCGCAGGTGGAGACGCTGCATCGGCTGTACAAGGTGATGGCGAAGGCGCGCAAGCGTCGCGGCGCCATCGATTTCGAAACGCCCGAGGTGAAGTTCCGCCTCGCACCGTCGGGCGACGTGGTGTCGATGGGCGCCTCGGATCGCAACGACGCACACAAGCTGATCGAGGAATGCATGATCGCCGCGAACGTGCAGGCGGCCAAGTTCCTTTCAAAGCGCAAGATTCCGGCACTGTACCGCGTGCATGCGCCGCCGCCGGCCGAGAAGTATGAGGATCTCCTGCAGTTTCTCCGCGAGTTCAAGCTCAAGATGCCGCCGGCCGACGAAGTCACACCAGCCGACTTCTCCGCGCTTTTGAAGAAAGTGCACGATCGTCCGGAAGCGGAACTGATCCAGTCGGTGTTGCTGCGCGCACAGAGCATGGCCGTGTATCACCCCGAGAATCAGGGTCACTTCGGTCTGGCGCTGGATGCGTATGCGCACTTCACGTCGCCCATTCGCCGTTACCCGGACCTGCTCGTTCACCGTGCCATTCGCTACGCCCTTACCAAGGGCAAGCCTGCCGACTACACCTACAGCGAAAGCCAGATGGCTTCGATGGCCGTGCATTGCTCGCAGCGTGAACGTCGTGCCGAGGAAGCCGAGCGCGATGTCGACGAGCGCTTCAAGTGCGCGTGGATGGAGAAGCATGTCGGCGAGGAATTCGCCGGCACCATCACGGGCGTGACCTCGTTCGGCCTGTTCGTCGAACTGGCGGCGTCGCGTGTATCGGGTCTCGTGCACGTGTCGCAGTTGCCCAACGATTACTACAAGTTCGATCCCACACGCCACTTGCTCTCGGGCGAGCGCACCGGCGAAAGCTATCGCCTGGGCGACTACGTGAGCGTGCAGGTACTGCGCGCCAGCCTGGAAGATCGCAAGATCGACTTCCGCCTCGTAGCCCGTCTTGCCGCGTTGCCGAAGCCGCCTCCGCCGGTGTCCACCTTGCCTGCCCGTGCGCCGCGCTCGGGTATGGCCGAAGCGGGCATGGCGATCGGTCGCGCGGCGAAGAAGGCCGTGGGTCGCATTTTCGGAAGTCGCACGAAGAAGGCGGCCGAGCCGGTCGAAGCGCCGGTGCGGGCTACGCGTCCAGTTGCCGAGTCCGAGACCGCTGCTCCGTCGCAGCGGCGCGGTTCCGGCCGTCACGGTGGTCAGAGCGGCGGCTACGAGCAGCCGCGCGGCAGGGGCGGCAGCAAGGCGTCGGCCGAACCGTCGAAGCGCGGCCGCGCCTCGAACGAAGATACGCCGTCGCGAGGTCGTGGTCCCGCGAAGACCGCCCCGCGAAAGAGCACCGTGACCGAGACGCCGGCCAAGACGGCACCGGCCAAACGCACCGCCACCAAGTCGGCGACGAAGGGTGCGCCGCGTAAACCCAGGAGCAAGCCGCAGGCATGAGCGAGACGTGGATTGTCGGCATCAATCCGGTCGAGGGCGCACTCGCCAACGATCCGGATCGTGTCCGTGAAGTATTGATAGAGCAGAACTCCAAGAACGCGCGCGTGAACGAGATCGCCGCGCAGGCCCGCAAGCTGGGCTTGCCGGTGAAGCCGGTGGGCAAGGAGCAATTGGAGAAGCTCGGTGGCGAAGCACGCCACCAGGGCGTGATCGCACGCTATGAAACACCGCCGCTGCGCAGTGAGAACGATCTTCCCGCGCTGCTCGATGCGGCGGGCAGTGACGCACTGGTGCTGGTGCTCGATGGTGTGACCGATCCGCACAACCTCGGTGCCTGCCTGCGCAGCGCCGCGGCAGCGAAGGTCACGGCGGTCGTCGTGCCGAAGGATCGCGCCGTGGGCATCACGCCTACCGTACGTCGTGCCTCGGCGGGCGGCGCCGATCTCGTTCCTGTGATTGCGGCGACGAATCTCGCTCGTGCAATGCGTCTGCTCAAGGACGCTGGCGTGTGGATCACCGGATTGGATGGCGATACCCAGCAGTCCATCTACGACATCGACCTCAAGGGGCCCATCGCGTTGGTGATGGGCAGCGAGGGCGATGGCATGCGCCGCTTGACCCGCGACACATGCGATTTCGTGGCGAAGATCCCGATGCCCGGCAACATGGAAAGCCTCAACGTGTCCGTGGCGACTGGTGTCGTTCTGTTCGAGGCGTTGCGTCAGCGAGGAGGAGCACGATGAACCTGTTCTGGCACGACTGGGCCGGTCTGATCGGCGTAACCCTGGTCTTGATCGCGTTCTTCCTTTTGCAGGCGCATAAGCTTTCAGGGCAGGGGTATCCCTATCAGGTGATGAACCTGCTGGGCGCGTTTGGCATTCTTCTGTCGCTGATCTTCGGCACGTTCAACCTGTCGGCATTCCTGCAGGAAATGGCTTGGTTTCTCATCAGCGTGTACGGCATCGTCCGTGGCGTACGGTTGCGCCGCGCGGCGACCGTCATCCCGCCCTGAACGGCGCGCCACCGATACGCCATCGATAAACTGACACGCGGGCCGGCGCCATGCCGGCCCGCTCGGAAGGACGACCTTCCGTATGCCTTCTCTCCGCGGGGACGACCCCGCCCTGGCGGAGCCATGTCATGTACTGGATGATTCTTTTTCTAGCCGGTCTTTTCGAGATCGGCTGGGCCGTCGGCCTGAAATACACCGAGGGATTCACGCGCTGGTGGCCGAGCGTACTCACGGTGCTGGCTATGATCGTCAGCATCGTTCTGCTGGCTGTTGCCACCAAGAAGCTGCCGCTGGGCACTGCTTATGCGGTGTGGACCGGCATCGGTGCGGTGGGCGCGGTGACGCTCGGTATCGTGCTGTTCGGCGAATCGGCCCAGCCGTTGCGGCTGCTTTGCGTCGGGTTGATCGTGGCGGGCATCGTGGGCCTGAAGCTCACCGCCTGATTCAGCGGCGTCGAGCGAGTGGTGCGGCGAGCGCACGATTGCGGGCATGTCGCCCACTTGCCTCGCCGCCATGGAGGCTCCTACAACGTTAGCGCGTGAGCCGCCATTTCATTGTGGGAGCCGCCATGGCGACGAGGCAATCTCGCGCAGGCAGTGATCCTCCGCCGCTGGAACGGTCCCTACGACGGACTACTTGCCGAAATCCGGGTTTGCAGTGGTGTCGCGCTTGGCGCGCGGCGCCACCAGCGGCTCACCGTGCACGACGAACCACACGTTCTCCGCGATGTTCGTGGCGTGGTCGCCGATGCGCTCGATGTTCTTCGCCATGAACAGCAGGTGCGTGCACGGCGTGATATTGCGCGGATCTTCCATCATGTAGGTGAGGAGAGCGCGGAATACAACCGTATAGGCCTCGTCGAGGTCCGCATCGGACTTCCATACTTCGTACGCTGCCTCGGCATCCTGGTCGTTATAGGCCTTGAGCACGTTGCGAAGCTGGTCCGCCGCGAGTTCGGCGAGGTTGGCGAGACCACCGGCGGCGGTGATCGGCGCCACGCGGCTGAGCGGGATGGACCGCTTGGCGACGTTGGCGGCGTAGTCGCCGATGCGTTCGATGTCGGCGGCGATGCGCAACGCGGCGAACACGTTGCGCAGGTCGCCCGCGATCGGAGCGCGCAGGGCCAGTAGACGAACCACGTCCTGGCTGATTTCCTGCTCCAGGGCGTCGATGGCGTCGTCGTTGTCGACCACGCGCTGGGCGGCGCGTTCGTCGCGGCGCTCCACGACGTCGATGGCGGCTTCGAGCTGCGCGACGGCGAGTTCGCCCATCCGGACGATCTCGCCGGTGAGGCGCTTCAGTTCGTCGTCGTAGCTCTTGATGATGTGCTGGTGCGTGTTGTTCATCGCTTGCCTCGGAATCGGGGGCTTAGCCGAAACGGCCGGTGATGTAGTCTTCCGTCTGCTTCTTGTCCGGCTTGGTGAAGATCTTTTCGGTCCGGTCGAACTCGATCAGCTCGCCCATGTACATGAAGGCGGTCATGTCCGAGCAGCGTGCGGCCTGCTGCATGTTGTGGGTCACGATCACGATCGTGAAGTCCCGCTTCAGTTCTTCCACCAGTTGCTCGATGCGGCTGGTGGCGATGGGATCGAGCGCGGAGGTCGGTTCGTCGAGCAGCAGGACCTCAGGCCGCAGCGCAATGCCGCGGGCGATGCACAAGCGCTGCTGCTGGCCGCCGGACAGGCCTAGCGCGCTTTGCTTCAGCTTGTCCTTCACCTCGTCCCACAGGGCCGCGCTGCGCAGCGCTTGCTCGACGCGACTTTCCATGTCGGCGCGCGAGAGCTTCTCGTGATGGCGGATGCCGTAGGCCACGTTCTCGAAGATCGTCATCGGGAAGGGCACGGGCTTCTGGAACACCATGCCGACCTTGCTGCGCAGACGGTTCAGCGAGTACTTCGGATCGAGGATGTTCTCGCCGTCGAGCATGATCTCGCCGCTGGCGCGCAGGCCCGGGTAGATCGCATAGATGCGGTTGAAGATGCGCAGCAGGGTGGACTTGCCGCAACCGGACGGACCGATGATCGCCGTGACCTGCTTCTCCGGAACGTCGAGCGAAATGTGCTTCAACGCATGGAAGTCGCCGTAGTGGAAGTTGACGTCGCGCGCGGTCATCTTCGCCGGCACCTGGCCAAGGTCCACGCCCGAGGCGTGGGGCGACGTGCCGAAGCCCGGCTTGGCGGCCACTTCGTTCATGTTAGTCATGGGACACCTTGGAACGCGAGAAGATAAGGCGGGCGATAAGGCTGAGCGCCAGCACGAACATGGTAAGCACGAAGGCGCCGGCCCAGGCGAGCGTGTTGATGTCGGGACTCGGATCCTTCGTGTACTCGTAGATCACCTGCGGCAGGCTCGGCATCTTGTCCAGCGGGTTGAAAGTCATGAAGTTGTTGCCGAACGCCGTGAACAGCAGCGGAGCGGTCTCGCCACTGATGCGCGCGAGGGCCAGCAGCACGCCGGTGACGATGCCCGAGCGTGCGGCACGGATCAGGATCTGCGTGGTGAGCTTCCACTGCGGGACGCCGAGGGAGAGCGCGGCTTCGCGCAGGGTGCCGGGCACCAGGCGCAGCATCTCGTCGGTGGTACGCACGATAACGGGCAGGGCGATCAGGGCGAGCGCCACGCCGCCAGCGAGACCCGAGAAGGTGACTTCGCCGTGAGTGAGGTACTGCGACGGCAGCACCACGATCGTGTAGACGAACAAACCGAGCACGATGGACGGAGCGGACAGCAGGATGTCGTTGAGGAAGCGGATCGTCGGGCCGAGGCGAGAACGGCGGGAATACTCCGCCAGCCATGTGCCGGCCGCGACGCCGATCGGCGTGGCGATGAGGATGCCCAGCACATTGAGGATCAGGCTGCCCACCATGGCGTTGGCCAGGCCTCCCTCCTCACGGTAGGCGGTGATCTTGGTGAAGAGCTGCGGCCTTAGCGCGGCGATACCCTGGCTCAAGGTCTCCCAGAGAATCCAGGCAAGGAAGAGCAGGCCAACGCCCGTGGCCGCGATGCTCAGCGTCATGGCCAGAATGTTCTTGATCCGGCGCTTGGTGTAGAGCGAAGCAGACATCAGCGGCCCTCCTTGGTGGCGAGGCGGCGGAGCATGAGTCGCGCGATGAGGAGCACGATGAACGTCACTACGAAGAGCAGGAAGGCCAGCGCCATCAGCGAGGAGCGCTGCAGCCCCTGCGCTTCGCCGAACTGGTTGGCGATGGTAGAAGCGATGGAGCTGCCGGTCTCGAGGAAGGAGAGCGAGAACTTGAAGGTGTTGCCGAGCATGAAGGCGACGGCCATCGTTTCGCCGAGCGCTCGGCCGAGACCGAGAAACACGCCGCCGATGACGGCAGTACGTGTGTAAGGCACCACGATGTCCCAGACCACTTCCCACGTGCTGGAGCCTAGCGCATAGGCCGACTCCTTGAGACGCGTCGGCACCGTCTGGAACACCTCGCGCATCACGGAGGAGATGAAGGGGATGATCATCACGGCGAGCACGAGGCCCGCTGTGAGCACGCCGGCACCGAAGAAAGGGTATTCGCTGGAGAAGAACTTGGCGATCCCCGGCACGTGCTGGACCAGCCACGACACCTTGCCGTCGGGTGGATCGGCGCTGAAGTTGTTCATCAGCCACGGCTTGATGTGCTCCGCGACGAAGGGCGCGAAGATGAAGAGACCCCACATGCCGTAGATGATCGAGGGAATGCCGGCCAGAAGTTCGATGGCCGAGGCGACGGGACCGCGCAGCCATTGCGGTGCGATCTCAGTCAGAAAGAGGGCGATGCCGAAGCTGATCGGCACGGCGACCACGAGGGCGATCAACGCGGTACCGACGGTCCCCATGATGGGTACCAGCGCACCGTACTGGTCGTTGCTCGGGTCCCAGGCGGCGCTGGTCAGGAAGCCCCAGCCGAATGTGCGGAACGCGTCCTGGCCGAGCCAGAGCGTCGAGCCCGCCGCACCGACGAGAGACAGAAGCACGAGAAGGGCGCAGACCTTCAGTACCGCACCGAAGACGCGATCGTTGCGCGAGTCCCGGGCATTGCGGGCCGCCTCGACGGATCGATCGGGGGCCGTCATGGCATTGCTGGCGGTGGCATGCATGGTGGATGCGGTTTCCGAGGCCTGGGCAAACTGTGGGTCGCCGCTCCCTGCGGAACGGCGACCCCCTTTTACGACAGTCTGGACCGGAAGTATTTCACCGGCCGGACAGATCGGCGATTACTTGAAATCGGAAGCCCAGTAAGCCTGGATCTTCTGCGTCAGGGCCGGCGGCAGCGCGACGTAGTCGAGCGAGGCGGCGTCGCCCTGACCCTTGTCGAACGCGTACTTGAAGAAGTCGAAAGCGACCTTCGTGTGCGACGCGTTCTTGGACTTCTTGTACATGATGATCCAGGTGGTGGCGGTGATCGGCCACGCCTGGTCGCCCGAAGCGTTCGTCATGATGAGGTTGAAATCCTTGGCCGAGGCCCAGTCAGCCGTGGCGGCTGCGGCAGCGAAGGTCTCTGCGGTCGGCTCCACCCACTTGCCGGCGGCGTTCTGCATCTGCGCGTAGGAGATGCTGTTCTTCTTGGCGTAGGCGTACTCGACGTAGCCGATCGAGCCCGGGATCTGGCGGACGTACTGCGAGACGCCCTCGTTGCCCTTGCCACCCACGCCGGTCGGCCAGTCGACGGCCGTGCCGAACTTCACCTTCGACGCCCATTCCGGGCTGACCTTCGACAGGTAGTTGGTGAAGTTGAACGAGGTGCCCGAGCCATCCGAACGATGCACGACGGTGACCTTGACGTCCGGGAGCTTGAGGCCCGGATTCGCGGCGGCGATGGCCGGGTCGCTCCAGCGGGCGATCTTGCCCATGAAGATATCGGCAAGCAGCGGACCCGTGAGCTTGAGCTCGCCGGCCTTGACGCCCTGGAGGTTCACGACCGGCACGATGCCGCCCACGACGCTCGGGAACTGACCGAGACCGAACTTGGTGAGGTCTTCGCTGCTCATCGGCGCGTCGGAGGCGCCGAAGTCGATGGTGCCCTCCTTGATCTGCGCGATACCCGCGCCCGAGCCCACGGACTGGTAGTTGATCTTGTTACCCGTCGTCTCGGCGTACTTCGCCGACCACTTGGACAGGACGGGATAGACGAAGCTCGAACCGGCACCGGTGATGTCGGTGGCCTGCGCGGCAGAGATGCCGAACAGCGAGGCAGCGACCAGCGCGGCAATGCGGAGTTTGCGTGTGAACACGGAGAAATCCTCGATGGATAGAGTGTCGGGCGAAGCCCGCCCGGGGCCGTATTCCAGCCCTGCCGTGTTGCAATGAGACGTACCGAATGTTGCAGCGATATGACACCCGCCTTTTTGGTGTCATATTCAGGAACTTACGAAAATGCTCAGGCGATCAGCGGTGCCGTCGTTTTACGCTCGGCAAGCTCCAGCCGACGCCAGCGGTTCACGATCTCGCAGAACAGCTGGGCGGTGCGCTCCGCGTCATAGATGGCCGAGTGGGCCTCGCGGGTGTCGAATTCCAGGCCCGCGGCAAGCACCGCCTTGCTGAGCACCGTCTGCCCATAGGCGAGGCCGCCGAGCGTGGCGGTATCGAAGCAACTGAACGGGTGGAACGGGTTGCGCTTGTGCCCCACGCGGCGCACCGCGGCATTAAGGAAAGCGAGGTCGAAGGCCGCATTGTGTCCGACCAGCACGGCGCGCTGGCAGCCGGCGACGCGCACCGCTTCGCGGATGGCGTTGAAGACGTGATCCAGCGCCTGCCGCTCGGGCAGGGCGCCACGGAACGGGTGGTCGGGGTCGATGCCGGTCACTTCGAGCGAGCGCGGGTCGATGTTCGCCCCTGGAAAGGGCTCGACATTGGCGGCCACCACCGGCTGGGGCACCAGGAGCCCCGAGGGTTCCATGGCGATGGGAACCACGGCGATCTCCAGCAGGGCGTCGCGTTCGGCGTCGAATCCGCCTGTCTCGACATCCACGATGACCGGCAGAAATCCCCTGAACCGCCCGGCCATGGTCGATGCGGTGCTATTGCTCGTCGTATCCATCCGCGAAGGATATCAGCCCGAGCGGGCGGGGCGCGCCGGGCCGACGTCGTCTCCGTCGCCGATTTGTCACAAGCGGCGCATTGAACGGTGGTGGTCGACCGATTCTGGGCACCGCGGGCTCCTGGGAGGGCGACGCCGTGGATTGGGTCGCTTGCCGCACGCCACGTCGGGGCGGGTGGTCCGAGAGCCTGCCGACGCTCCAGGGCGTCGTGCAAGCCGGGGAGGGCCAAGCCATCGGCGATGAGCGAATCACGGGCGCCTCCATGTTCGTCTTTCGCAGTGTCGTTACGCGCATCTTGCGAATCGTCTCATGCGTTCATGGGCAAACGGACGTCCAAAAAATGAACGCATTGCATCGAACTCGCGAGGCCAGCGTGTCAAAAACCCGCGCCAGATCGCGATTTTTCCTATGAAGTGCGCCGAATGCTGAATTTGTTGCGACGCCGTACTTGCGTCCGTCACATGCGCTGCGTAGGTTCGGGTCCATGCGACATCACCCGACCACTTTCATTCGACGCATCGCGGGCACGTTCCTCGTGTTCCTCGCGCTCGTCGTTGCGTGGTCCGGTGTCTCGGCAATGCCCAGCGATGCTTCGGCGGGATCGGTCGTCAGTTACAACGTTGCCCATGTCTCCGACGACGACCGCCGTGCCAATGGCGGCGGTGCCGTGAATCTCGACGAACAGGGCGCCGTTCCCAGCCTTGAAGACAATCAAGGCCTGGACGACACCTTCGATCTTCCGCCCGAGCACGCGGTCCGCGTGCCGCGGCTTTCGTCGGCCCGTCCGGCTGACATTCCTGTGTCGCGGCACGCACACGTGCCCGCCTTCGATCTGCGCCCTCCCATCGCCTGATCGCTCCGACACGCGTTCCGCGTGTCCATTTCGCACTTATCCGTTTCTTGAAGCAGGCATCGCCGCCTGCCGCAGCGCCCCCGCGCTCGCTATCCCATGTCCCCCAACGAGGAATTCACTATGGAACGTCTCATCCAGGGCTTCGACCGTTTTCGCCGCCACATGACCAATGAGCAGCGCGACCTGTTCGCACGCCTGGCGTCGGGCCAGACGCCGCACACGATGTTCATCACCTGCGCCGATTCGCGCGTGATGCCGGAAATGATCTTCGAGGCCCAGCCAGGCGACCTGTTCGTCTATCGCAACGTCGGCAACATCGTGCCGCCGTACGCGCAGCATGTCAGTGGCGTCGTCGCAGCGATCGAGTACGCGGTCACGGCACTCAAGGTGCAGCACATCGTGATCTGCGGTCACTCCGATTGCGGTGCCATGAAGGCGCTGCAGAATCCGGCGGCGCTCAAGGGCAAGCCTTCCGTCGAGCAGTGGCTCAAGCATGCCGATGTGGCGCGCTACGTGGTCGCTGAGAACCGTCCCACCATCCATGGTGAGGAAGGCCTCCGCTACCTGACCGAAGAGAACGTCGTCGGCCAGTTGGAACACATGCGTACCTTGCCCGCGGTCGCGGCCGCCATGGCCAACGGTAGCCTGCGCATCCATGGCTGGATCTACGACATCGCCAAGACCGAGATCACGGCCTTCGATCCGAACGAGGGCCGGTTCCGTCCGCTGCTCGCGGGCGACACGAACCTGCCCGACGCCACCCCGCACGCGCGGTTCTCGACGCCGACGCCAGTCGCGTCCGCCGCCTGATAAGGAACCGCTCCATGCGCGCTTATTTCTCCCAGGGCCTCTTTGGCCGCGACCTCCTCGGATCGGTGGTCGTTTTTCTTGTCGCACTTCCGCTGTGCATGGGCATTGCGATCGCCTCGGGCATGCCGCCCAGCGCGGGTCTGATCACGGGCATCATTGGTGGCATCGTCGTCGGCGCCATCGCCGGTTCACCGTTGCAGGTGAGCGGCCCGGCGGCGGGTCTCGCCGTGCTCGTGTTCGAACTGGTACGTGAGCACGGCGTCGCGGCCCTCGGGCCGGTCGTGCTGCTCGCGGGCCTGATCCAGATCGTGGCAGGCCTGTGCAAGGTAGGTGTCTGGTTTCGCATGACATCGCCTGCGGTGGTTGCGGGCATGTTGTCCGGTATCGGCATCCTCATCGTGGCGTCGCAGTCGCACGTGCTGCTCGACGCCATTCCCAAGGCCCGCGGGCTGGAAAACTTCGCGGCTCTCCCCGCGGCGTTGTGGGAATCGGTGACGGGTGCGGCCGAAGGCCAGGCGCCTGCCGCGCTGATGATCGGCATCGGCACCATCGCGATCATGCTGGGCTGGGAGAAACTGCGTCCGGCGAAGTTGCGCTTCGTTCCCGGTGCATTGCTCGCCGTCGTCGCCATGACGGCGGTGGCGCAGTTGGCCGCGCTGGACGTGAAGCGGGTGGACGTGCCGTCCAACCTGTTCTCGGCCGTAAGTCTGCCGACAATGGGTAGCCTGTTCGGTCTGTTCGACGCCACCCTGCTGATCGCTGCCGCCACGTTCGCCTTCATTGCGAGTGCGGAAACCCTGCTTTCGGCGGCTGCCGTGGATCGCATGCACGATGGTGTGCGTACCAACTACGACCGCGAGCTGACTGCGCAAGGCGTTGGCAACCTCATCTGTGGCTTCCTCGGCGCACTGCCGATGACCGGCGTCATCGTTCGCAGCGCTGCGAATGTGCAGGCCGGTTCGGCGACGCGGATGGCCGCGATCATGCACGGCGGCTGGTTGCTCGGATTTGTCATGCTGCTGCCGTGGCTGATGCGCATGACGCCGGTCTCGTGCCTGGCCGGCATCCTCGTCTTTACCGGCGTGAAGATGGTCAATCCGAAGCAGATCAAGGATCTGGCGGCATACGGCAAGGGCACCGCGGCGGTGTACGTCGCGACCACGGTTGCCATCGTCGCTACGGACCTGCTGACCGGTGTGATCGTCGGCTTCGCTCTGTCGCTGCTGCGTCTGGCTCTGCTCTCGTCGAAGCTGAAGATGGACGTGACGCATCACGACGAGCCCGGTACGGCCACGTTGCACCTCGAAGGTTCCGCGACCTTCCTCAAGGTGCCGACGATGGCGCGTACGCTGGAGCGCATTCCGCCGAACACGCGGCTGTCGGTCATGATGGATCGCCTGCATCACGTCGATCAGGCGTCGCTGGAGTTGTTGCGCGAGTGGGGCAGGAACGCCTCGAAGCGCGGCTGCGAATTGATCGTGGACTGGCACGAACTCGGTCGGCGCGTGGAAGGCGCGCGGCGCCCCGCCTAGTGCAAGACGGCACTACGAGGGCGGCAACAGCGCGTTGCTCTTGCCGCTCTCGTGACGACCGGGATGTTATCGCTGCCGTGTTTCGTTTGGCTTGGTCTTGTGCTTGTACGCACACAGATCGACGATCGGGCAGATGGGGCAATCCGGCTTCCGTGCCTTGCAGATGTAACGTCCGTGCAGGATCAGCCAGTGATGCGCGTCCTGCACGAATTCTTTTGGAATGACCTTTTCCAGCTTGTCCTCGACCTTGCGCACATCGGCGCCCGGCGCCAGTCCCGTGCGATTGGCGACACGAAAGATGTGCGTATCGACGGCGATGGTCGGCTGGCCAAAGGCGGTGTTCAGCACCACGTTGGCGGTCTTGCGTCCGACACCCGGCAGTTCTTCCAGTGCCTCGCGCGTCGTCGGTACCTCACCGGCATAGCGCTCGACGAGGATCTGGCTCATGGCGATGAGGTTCTTCGCCTTGTTGTTGTAAAGGCCGATGGTGCTGATGTAGCTCTTGAGCTTATCCAGCCCAAGATCGAGGATCTTCTGCGGCGTATTCGCCACGGGGAAGAGCTTGCGAGTGGCCTTGTTCACACCGACATCGGTGGCCTGTGCGGACAGCGCCACGGCGGTCAGCAATTCGAACGGCGTGGTGTATTCCAGTTCCGTCTTCGGATGCGGATTCAGCTCGCGCAGACGGCTGAACATCTCGACCACGTTGGCCTTTTTCACGGGGTGTCCTTCTTTCGGGCCTTTGCGCGCGCCAGCGCGTCGAGCACGGCGTTGCGTGCCGTGGGCGCGGCGACGTCCGCCTTGCGCGCCGCGAGCTGTTGCTCGCGCGTCTCCCGCTCCACGACCAGTCGCCGCTCACGGCGTTGGAAGCGCCAGCGCGCGGCGTCGGCGTGTGCGCGATCGTCCGCTTGCGCCAGTGGCATCGGGTCGAGCGTGATGCAGTCCACCGGGCAGGCGGGTACGCAGAGTTCGCATCCCGTGCAGAGATCGGCGACCACCGTATGCATGAGTTTCGAAGCGCCGACGATGGCATCCACCGGGCATACCTGGATGCACTTCGTGCAGCCGATGCAGTCGGCTTCCACGATGCGTGCGAGCGCGCGCGGCTTCTCGACGCCTCGGGTCGTATCCAGCGGCACGACGGGGCGGTCCAGCAGCGCCGCCAGACGAGCGATACCGGCAGTACCGCCCGGCGGACAACGGTCGATCGACGCCTCGCCCGCGGCGATGGCTTCGGCGTAAGGCCGACAGCCATGGAACCCGCATTGTTCGCACTGGGTTTGCGGCAGCAGGTCGTCGATACGGTCGGCGAGCGTCGGCGTCATGGCTGTCGGGCAGCGCGCTCTCAGCGAACGGTGGCGCCCGGTGCTGCGCCCTGGTCGGCGTCCAGCAGGAACAGATCGGCGCCGCCGTCACCCGCGGAGAGAATCATGCCTTCCGACACGCCGAAGCGCATTTTGCGCGGCGCGAGATTGGCGATGAACACCACGTTGCGACCGACCAGCTTCTCCGGCTCGCCGTACGCAGCGCGAATGCCCGAGAAGATCTGGCGCGTGCCGAGCGGACCGGCATCCAGTTCGAAACGCAGCAGCTTGTCCGAGCCGTCGACGAACTCGCAGGCCACGACCTTGCCGACGCGGAGGTCGAGCTTCGCAAAGTCGTCGATGGAAATGGTGGCGGTTTCGGTGGCGGCAGCGTCGGTCATGGGCTTGGGTGCTTCTTTGGCTTTCTTGGAGGGTTTGGCATCCGCAGCGGCGGCCTTGGCCTGCTCTGCGGGTGTGAGGGATTCCTTCGAGGCATCGATCATCGCTTCGATACGCTTCGGGTCGAGGCGGCCGAACAGCGGAGAGAATGCGTTGACGGTATGCCCGAAAAGCTCGCGACGAGCGTCCGCGAAATCGACGATCGGGCCGCCCAGAAAATCCTCGGCCGCCGCAACCGCCTTCGGCAGGATCGGCTTCAGCAGGCCGCAGAGCAGGCGAAATGCCTGGATCGCGAACGAGCACACCTGTTGCAGTTCGTCGCGACGCGTTTCGTCCTTTGCGATCACCCACGGCGCCTTGGCGGCGATGTAACCGTTGACGGTGTCGGCCATGGCGACGAATCGGCGCGACACGTCCGCGAATTCGTCGGCTTCGTAGAGTGCTTCCACACCGTCGTACTGGCGCAGCAGTTCGGCCCACAGCGCCGCACCTTCATCGTCGAAACGATCGGCAAGCCTGCCGCCGAAGTGCGTATGCAGGAAGCCCGCGGTGCGGCTCGCGATGTTGGCCCACTTGCCGACGAGGTGCGAATTCACCCGCTCCTCGAACGACTTGAGATCGAGATCGACGTCTACCGGCTGCGGGCCGAGCATCGTAGCGAAGTAGTAGCGCAGCGCTTCGGGATCGAGGCCCGTATCCAGATAGGTGCGGGCCTGGATGAAGGTGCCGCGCGACTTCGACATCTTCGCGCCGTTCACGGTGAGATAGCCGTTCACGTGCAGTGCCGTGGGCGTGCGCATCTGCGCGCCGTGCAGCATGGCCGGCCAGAACAGCCCGTGGAAGTTGATGATGTCCTTGCCGAGGAAGTGGTGCATCTCGGCCGTGCTGTCCGCGCCCAGGAAGTCGTCGAAGCGCACGCCGTTGCGATCGCACAGCGCCTTGAACGAGGCGAGATAGCCGACGGGTGCGTCCAGCCACACGTAGAAGAACTTGCCCGGCGCGTCCGGGATGGGGAAGCCGAAATAGGGCGCGTCGCGTGAGATGTCCCAGTCGCGCAGGCCGTCGTCCAGCCACTCGGTGAGCTTCGCAGCCACACCGCTGTCCATGACCGGCTTGCCGCCGGTGAACTTGCCGCCGAACCAGTCGCGCAGCAGCGACTCGAACTTACCCAGCTCGAAGAAGTAGTGCTCCGAATCGCGCAGTACCGGCGTGGCGCCCGACATCACCGAATACGGTGCGATCAGGTCCGTGGGCGCATAGGTAGCGCCGCAGTTCTCGCAGTTGTCGCCGTATTGGTCGGGCGTGCCACAGTTGGGGCAGGTGCCCTTGATGTAGCGATCCGGGAGGAACATGTCCCGCTCGGGATCGAACAACTGCTGGATGTCGCGCCGGGCGATGTAACCACCGTCGCGCAGACGCTGGTAGATCGCCGTCGCCAGCTCGCGGTTCTCCGGCGAATGGGTGGTGTGGTACTGGTCGTAGCTGAAATGGAAGTCGGTGAAGTCGGCTTCGTGGCTCGCGCGGATCTGCGCGATGTAGTCCTCGGGGGATTTACCGACCTTTTCCGCCGCCAACATGATCGGCGTGCCGTGTGCGTCTTCGCCGGCCACGTACCAGACCTCGTTGCCCTGCATGCGCTGCGCCCGCGCCCAGATGTCGGCCTGGATGTAGCCGAGCATGTGGCCCAGGTGCAGCGGGCCGTTGGCATAGGGGAGGGCGTTGGTGACGAGGATGCGGCGGGCCATGATTCGCGCGGTCGGCTGTAGGACCGGGGATTATGGCATGCGGGTGTAAGGGCGGGTCAGGCGAGAGGGCGCCGCCGGAGGAGCGGCGAGCAAAGACCCTTTGTGGGAGCCGCCATGGCGGCGAGGGAATCTGCCTCACGGCTACACCGCTTCATTGGCTTCTCGCCGCCATGGCGGCTCCCACATTGTTGGCGCTTCTCGCCGCTATAGCGGCTCCCACAGTGTCGGAGCGATTACTCGACGCGTTGCCATTCCTGGCTGCGGCCGAGCAGGGAGAAGCCGATGTAGCCATGGACGTCCAGCGTCTTGCCGCTGTCATCGAGCTTGAGCGTGACCTTGTAGATCTTGCCCTTGGCCGGGTCGAGGATCTGGCCGCCGGACCACTCGTCGCCGTCCTTCTTCAGGCCCCACATGATGGTCATGCCCTCGATGGGCTTGTTCTTGCGCTCGCCATCGCATTCCGAGCACACCGGATGCGGGCCGTGGTCGGATTTCAGGACCTGGAGCACCTTGCCTTCCAGCAGGCCGCCGTGTTCGGTGATCTCGACGATGGACTTCACCTCGTGGGTCTTGTCGTCGATCGTCTTCCACTTGCCCACCGGACTGTCGGTGGCGGCAAAGGCGGGGAGGCTGCCCACGGCAAGGGCGAGGGCGAGAACAGTGCGGATCGGCGATTTCATGGACGTGCGGACTCCCCATACGGTCAGGTACGGCCGGAGCCTGACGAGCGGAGCGGCGCCCGTCAAGCTGCATCGCGCCAGATCGGTCGCTTTGCCTTCAGCCAGCGGGCATCGGGCGGCGCTGGCATAATGGGCGATCTTCGATTTTCCTCACCTCCCCATGTCCCAGGCCAGCGAAACCCTCGTGCGCGGCATTCTCGACCGCGTGCCCGATCCTCATTCCGGCCAGTCGCTCGGCGCGTCCGTCCGCGCCGTCGGCGTCGATGGCGACCGCGTGTCGGTGGATATCCAGCTTGGCTATCCCGCCATTGGCTACGTGGAGCGGGCTGCGGCCGAGGCGAAGGCGGCACTCGAAGCCGATCCGGCGATCACCGCTGCGGCCGTGTCCGTCAGCTGGCGCGTGCACGCCCACAAGGTGCAGGGCCAGCTTGCGCCGCTGCCGGGCGTGAAGAACATCATCGCCGTCGCCTCGGGCAAGGGCGGCGTCGGCAAGTCGACCGTCTCGGTGAACCTGGCTCTGGCCCTGGCCGCCGAGGGCGCCCGCGTGGGCATCCTCGACGCCGACATCTACGGCCCCAGCCAGCCGCGCATGCTCGGCCTGAGCGGCAAGCCGGTCTCGCCCGATGGCAAGAGCATCGAACCCATGCGTGCCCATGGCATCCAGGCCATGTCCATCGGGGTGCTGATCGAAGAAGACACGCCGATGATCTGGCGCGGCCCGATGGTCACCCAGGCGCTGATGCAACTGCTGACCGATACGCGCTGGGATGAGCTGGATTACCTCGTCATCGACCTGCCGCCCGGTACCGGCGACATCCAGCTCACGCTCTCCCAGAAGGTGCCGGTGTCGGGCGCGATCATCGTCACCACGCCGCAGGACATTGCGCTGCTGGATGCGCGCAAGGCGCTGGGCATGTTCCGCAAGGTGGAGGTGCCGGTCCTCGGCGTCGTGGAAAACATGGCCACCCACATCTGCTCCCACTGCGGCCACGAAGAACACGTGTTCGGGCAGGGCGGCGGAGCGCGCATCGCGGAGGAGGCCGGCATCGGCTACCTGGGCGACCTGCCGCTGGATATCCGTATCCGCGAGCAGTCCGACCTTGGTGCGCCCGTGGTCGCGGCGATGCCCGAATCCGACCTGGCCGGCCGGTATCGCGACATCGCGCGCCGCACGGCGGCAGCGTTGTCGCTGCAGGCCCGCAACAAGGCCATTTCGTTCCCGAAAATCGTTATCCAGAACACCTGAGTCGCCGCCGGTAGCGCGGCGAACGGCCTTCCTATACCTTTCCGGCTCCAGCGAGGGAGACAGTCAGTGAGCATCAAGTCCGACAAGTGGATCCGCCGCATGGCAGAGCAGCACGGCATGATCGAGCCGTTTGCGCCCGGCCAGGTCAAGGAGCGCGACGGTCACCGGTTGGTGTCGTACGGCACGTCCAGCTACGGCTACGACGTTCGCTGCGCCGACGAGTTCAAGGTGTTCACCAACATCAACTCGACCATCGTGGACCCGAAGGCATTCGACGAGCGCAGCTTCGTCGACGTCAAGTCCGACGTGTGCATCATTCCGCCGAATTCGTTCGCGCTGGCGCGCACCGTGGAGTATTTCCGCATCCCGCGTCAGGTGCTCACCATCTGCCTCGGCAAGAGCACGTACGCACGCTGCGGCATCATCGTCAATGTGACGCCGCTCGAGCCGGAGTGGGAAGGTCACGTGACGCTGGAGTTCTCGAACACCACGCCGCTGCCGGCCAAGATCTACGCCAACGAAGGCGTGGCGCAGATGCTCTTTCTCGAATCCGACGAGGAATGCGAGGTCTCGTACGCCGACCGCGGTGGCAAATACCAGGGCCAGCGCGGCGTCACCCTGCCGAGCACCTGAACGACCGCCGTGTCGCAGCCGCGCGCGACATTGCTGCGCGGTAGACTCGCCCATTCCACGCCTTACCGATCCACGGAGACACCGCATGATCCGACTTTCCACCCTGACGGGCCGCGCCGCTGCCGCGATCCTTCTCGCCAGCATGCTGGTGCTGTCCGGCTGCCATTTCGGCGGCACCAAGAAAGACGCTGTGGCGACCGAGCAGGGCCAGTTCGACTACACCATCAAGGCGTACAAGAGCGGCCAGTTCCTCGTCGATGGCGCCGTGCTTTCGGCCGCCGATACCGGTAGCCACTTCGCCTACCTGAAGGACCAGGGCAAGCTGCCCAAGACGGTTCTCGTGCTGCCCAGCGACGAATCCAAGATCCGCGATAACCATCTGGGCTTCCTCGCCCGCATGCAGCTCGATTACGGTTTCGCCGTCTATTACGACAAGAAGGGCGAGCTGGTTCGTCTGAACGCAGTCGAAGAGAAGGCTCGCCAGTTGGAAGACACGCCGCACAAGGCAGCGCTTCCGGACCGCATGCAGGGCAAGGAAGCGTCCAGCGGCGCTTACGATCCGCAGACGCAGCAGTAAGCCGCAGGCTCTTGCGAGGCTACGTGGCGCGCAACCGCGCCACGTAGCCGAGATATCGATCAGGGTCGCACGCCCAGTGCGGCCTGCAGCGCCGCCACCCGGCGCTCCGCTTCACCCTCGGCATACGGCTCCGCCACACCGTGGCCCCATACCGGGCCCGGCCACGCGGCATCCCTCTCGACCCGAGCCACCACGTGCACGTGCAACTGCCGCACGATGTTGCCCAGTGCACCCAGGTTGACCTTGTCGCAGGGCGCCACCGCTCGCAGCGCGGATGCGGCGGTATCCACTTCACGCCACAACGCGGCCCGGTCCTCCTCGGGCAGGTCGGCCACTTCGACCAGGCCGTCGCGTCTCGGCACGAGCACCAGCCACGCGTAGCGACGGTCCCGCATCAGCAGGACGCGGCATAGCGGCAGGTCGCCGACCGGAAGCGTGTCGGCGGCAAGGCGCGCATCCAATGCAAACATATCGGTCACGTCGCGGCGGAACCCAGCTCACGGGCGAAGAACGCCAGGGTGCGTTCCCATGCCAGATCCGCACTCGGTTGGTCATACGAGGCGCGCGCGTCGCAGTTGAAGCCGTGGTCGGCAGGGTAGACCCAGGTGTCCATGTCCGGCTTCAGTTCGCGGTGCTTTTCCACCATTTCCGGCGGGATCGAATGATCGCGCTCGCCGAAGTGAAAGATCACGTTGGCCTTCGCCGGCTCGGTCAGGAACGGCACGTTGCGCGCGCCGTAATAGCTGGACGAAGGCAGCCCTTCGCGCAGCGCGGCCAACAGCGCCACCGTACCGCCCCAGCAGTACCCGACCGTACCGACCTTGACCCCGTACTGATCGGCGATCAACCGCGCAGCAATGGCGACGTCCTGAGTGGGACGGAGCAGGCCAAGCTCGCCGATCAGCTTCACGCCTTTCTGCATGCCGTCCTGGTCGTAGCCGAGTTCCACCCGCTTTTCGACCGGGTCGAACAGGGAGGGAGCGATGGCGACGTAACCCTCCTCGGCGAAACGATCCGCCACGCTGCGGATGTGCGCGTTCACGCCGAAGATCTCCTGAATCACCACGATGCCGCCCTTGGGCGTACCCGACGGTTCGGCGAGATAGGCGTCGATGCTTTCGGGAGGGCGGGAGGTATCGAGGATCAGGGTACGACCCATGGCGCGGATCTCCGTAGGTGAGGGAAGGCGTAAGCGTAACCCGGTTGCCGTCGCCGAAACGTGCTTGGCGGCTCGCGTGGCCATTCGCACTAACGGTTGTAAGGTTGGGCGTTGACTCAGGGGCTCGTAAATGGGGTGGCCAGAAGGAACGATTCGTCAGCCCATTTCAGACATGCCAAAGCCGCGAACGGGAAGTCCACTATGAGGTGCTTATGCGATCCAGCTATCTATTCGCCTTGCTCGTCGCCTGTCTGTGCTGTGCAGGCACGACCGCTGCTCAGCAGGCGCCCGTGGTTTCCCTCTCTGCACCTGTGGATATGGAGCTGGCCGAACGGGGCGTCATTTGCTTCTCGCTGTCGAATCCGTCGGACGAGCGCATCGCGGTCGTTTCCTTTGAAACACCCTTCGCCATCGCCGACGATCACTTGGCGAATGTGCAGTTCGAGGTGATCGACGCGAAAGGTCAGGAGCTCCGCTATCAAGGACGCCAAGTGAAATTCGTATCGCCGGACGCGTCTTCGTTCGTGGTGATCGACCCGCATCAATCGATCACCACGCATGTCGATATCGCCGACGAATACGCGATCAAGGACGGAGGTCCTTATAAGGTGACCTACGATAAGACGCTTCGGGTTTTGCGTGCTTCCGGCCTGGAGAGAATGAAGGATCTCGGGCCAGAAGATGAGATTCCACTGGAGCCAGTGCGTAGCAATACATTGACGGTTTGGATCAACAACGCCCTCATCAAGGCTGCGTCCACATCGCAGCTCGGTCGCCCACGCGAATATGCGCCCGTCAATCATGAAACGGCGCCTATGGCATGCTCGCGCCCTGACTATCGGAGGGGCGCATGAAGACATGGTTTGTCATCGCAGCTGTCTGTCTTGCGGTCGCAGGGCAGGGACGCGCCAGCGAGTTGCACGAGGCGCTGGACGCACAGCTCAAGGCCAACGCCCTAGGTCATGGCATTCCGGCTCAGGCGGTACGCGTCACCCACAACGACCAGCTTGTCTACGAGGGCACCACGGGCACGACGGTGCTGGGTGGCGGAAAGCCCATCACTAGAGAAACGCCGTTTCCCATTTACTCCGTGAGCAAACTGTTCACCAACACGCTGGTGTTGCAGCTCGCGGAAAGGGGCAAGATCGACCTCACCGCGCCCGCGTCGCGTTACGTTCCCGATCTGCCCGACGCGTGGCGTGCGTTGCGCGTCGAGCAGTTCCTGAATCATGTGACCGGATTGCCGGACTTCTTCGATTCGCAGCATATGGATCGGCCGTTCCCGCCCACGCTGCACGACGCGCTTGTCGCGGTCAGCAAGATGCCCGTCACCTCGGCGCCGGATCAACAGACACGCTATTCGGGCACGAACTATCTCGTGCTTGAGGCGGTATTGCAGAACGTCACCCACAAGCCATACCGCACGCTCGTCGAGGAACGGATCATTCGCCCACTCGGCCTGCGTCATACGTCGCTGGAGCCGTCGCGTCCGCCCGCTGGCATGGTCGCGGGTTATCGCGCGGCGAGCGGTCGCGCCGTCATCGATCCGCCGGTCAACTGGCCCGATTACGCCATCGCCCAGGGTTGCATCGTGTCGACGTTGGACGATCTGGCGACATTCATGTCCGCTGTCGCAAGCGGAAAGCTGGTCTCAAAAGCGGCGCTGATGAAGTACTGGCATCCGTATCGCTTCCCGAACGGCAACCAGGGCGGCTTCGCTTCCGGTTGGGAGTACGTCGAGAACGGTCGCTGGCACGAGCTGGGCCACGACGGCGGTACCAAGGTTCGCGTGCGGATTCTCTATGACGCCAACCTGGACGATCACTACGTCATCGTCTACCCGACCAACGGCAATCGCGACGACGTCTGGTCGCGGACGCTCGTTAACTCGGTTCAGGAGATTGCCGTGCCGCGTTGACCGTGCGGAGACAAGGCTGATCGGTGGGAGCCGCTAGCGGCGAGTGAGGGGCTTTCTGGTGGGAGCCAGCCTGCTGGCGATGGGGACTTGCCTCACCGCCACACGGCTTCGTCGGCTTTTCGCCAGCAGGCTGGCTCCCACCGGTGCTTTGGCTTCTCGCCGCCATGCGGCTCGCACAGGGGCTATAATGCCCGGTTTCCCACCCCCGGTACCCACGGCATATGTCCCAGGCCGCTCAGACCCAGAAGATCGGTTTCGTCAGCCTCGGCTGTCCGAAAGCCCTGGTCGATTCCGAACGCATCCTCACCCAGCTCAAGGTCGAGGGTTACGAGATCGTGCCGAGCTATGGCGCGGCGGATGCCGTGGTGGTCAACACCTGTGGCTTCATCGATTCCGCCGTGCAGGAGTCGCTGGATGCGATCGGCGAAGCGCTCCACGAGAACGGCAAGGTGATCGTCACCGGCTGTCTCGGCAAGCGTCAGGAGTTGATCCGCGAGAGCTATCCGGACGTGCTCGCCATCACCGGTCCGCAGGATTACGCCTCGGTGATGAGCGCTGTGCATCAGGCACTGCCGCCGACGCGTAACAAGTTCCTCGATCTTGTGCCCGACACCGGTGTGAAGCTCACGCCGAAGCATTACGCGTATCTCAAGATTTCCGAAGGCTGCAATCACCGTTGCAGCTTCTGCATCATCCCGTCGATGCGTGGCGATCTCGTCAGCCGTCCGGTGGACCAGGTGCTGCTCGAAGCCGAGCGACTGGTGAAGGGCGGCGTGAAGGAACTGCTGGTGATCTCGCAGGACACCAGCGCTTACGGCGTGGACGTCCGCTACGCGGAACACGAGTGGCGCGGCAAGGCCTATCGCACGCGCATGACCGAACTCTGCCA
>Ga0209674_100343_pt1 | contig 27264 bp, 24 predicted proteins | sample AraplaCvi_mMS_r2_FD_184279 | JGI IMG/M metagenome (GOLD analysis project Ga0209674, IMG submission 184279) | Arabidopsis root microbial communities from North Carolina, USA - plate scrape CL_Cvi_mMS_r2 (SPAdes) (version 2) | ecosystem: Host-associated > Plants > Roots > Endosphere | place: USA... | reverse complement strand
ACGATATCGATGGCCGGCTCGTTGATCCCTATGTAGTTGCCCAGGGACTTGGACATCTTGTTGACGCCGTCCAGCCCCTCGAGCAGAGGCATGGTCAGTACGATCTGCGGCGGCTGGCCGTGGTGCTCCTGCAGGGCACGCCCCATCAGCAGGTTGAACTTCTGGTCCGTGCCGCCGAGTTCCACGTCACATTCGAGGGCCACCGAGTCATACCCCTGCACCAGGGGGTAGAGGAACTCGTGGATCGCGATCGGCTGCTCCGACTTGTAACGCTTGGCGAAATCGTCGCGCTCGAGCATGCGCGCCACCGTGTGCTGCGCGGCGAGGCGGATCATGTCCGCCGCGCCCATCTTGCCGAACCACTCGGAATTGAAGCGAAGCTCCGTCTTGTCGCGGTCGAGCACCTTGTAGACCTGCTCGGCGTAGGTTTCCGCGTTGGCCAGCACGTCCTCGCGGGTCAGCGGCTTGCGCGTCACGTTCTTGCCGGTCGGATCACCGATCATTCCCGTGAAGTCACCGATCAGGAAGATGACCTGGTGACCCAGGTCCTGGAACTGGCGCATCTTGTTGAGCAACACCGTATGGCCCAGATGCAGGTCCGGCGCCGTCGGGTCGAAGCCCGCCTTGATGCGCAGCGGGCGCCCCAGCTTGAGACGCGCCTCGAGGTCGTCCTTCTTGATGATCTCGTCGGCGCCGCGGGCGATCAGCGCCAGGGCCTGGTCCAGCTCGTTCATGCGTTCTCTCATTCGAATGGGTCTTCGGCCTTCACATTCGTATGTGAAGACGCCGTGGGGTTAATTGTGCGTTAACCGCAAGAAGCGATGCAAAGCCTTGATGGGAAAGGCGTTGACGGCCTTTGCACAGGGCCGCTATGGTACGCGACAAGTCGGGGCGAGCGGATACAAGAAAGACAATGGGTGATGTGAACCGCGGAGCGCATGACGCACGCAAGCAGGCCATCCGGCGCAAGGCGCAGCGCCGTCATTCGCACTTCTATGATAGTCGCGCCGCTCATTGGTCCTTCAGTCGCAATGCGTCCGCGGAACCGCTGAGCTGGACACGCGAACGGTGGATCCTCGCCGGCACCGCGTTCCTCCTGGTCATTCTGTCGGCGCTCGTGATTCCGGCCTGGGCCGGCGCGATGAAGAAGCAGACGGTCACCAGCGCCACGCCACCGATCCACGCCGTTGTCCCGCTGGCCGTACCGAAGATCGATCCCGCCAGCATCAAGCCGCTTGCCCCTGTGGAGACGTGGCAGACGGTCCAGGTGCAGCCTGGCCAGACCCTCGCCGACATTTTCCTTGCCCAGGGTCTCAGCATGACCGACCTGCAGCACGTCATCGACGGCGCGGGCGGTTCGAAGGCCTTCCACCAGATCAAGCCGGGCCAGGAATTCCAGTTCCTTATCGGCGGCGACCACGTCCTCAAGGGCGTGCGCTTCGATCAGGACGAAGCCAGCATCGCCACGTTGCGTCTCGACGGTGCATCGCCGCAGCTCACCACGCAGAAGCGCGACGTGCAGCGTCGCGAGCACATCGCCCACGGCGAGATCGACAGCTCGTTGTTCGGTGCCGCATCCAAGGCCGGCATGAGCAACGCGATGGTGTTGAAGCTCGCCGAAGTGTTCAAGTTCGATATCGACTTCGTGCAGGACCTGCGCGTCGGCGACAACTTCACCGTCATCTATGACGACGTGTACAGCGATGGCGCGTTCCTGCGCGAAGGCGACATCGTTGCCGCCGAGTTCGTGAACCAGGGCAAGCGCTATACCGCGTACCGCTTCAAGAACAGCGACGGCAAGGTCAGCTACTTCAGCGAGGAAGGCCGTCCGCTTACCGGCTCCTTCCTGCGCATCCCCGTCGACTTCACCCGCATCTCGTCGCAGTTCAGCGCCGGGCGCATGCATCCCATCCTCGGCAAGATGCGCGCGCACAAGGGCGTCGACTATGCCGCGCCCACCGGCACGCCCATTCACGCGGCGGGCGACGGTGTGGTCAAGTTCCGCGGCTGGATGAACGGCTACGGCAACTTCGTGGTCATCCAGCACAACGCCACCATCAGCACGGCCTACGGGCACATGTCGCGCTTCGCGAACTTGCGCGTCGGCCAGCGCGTGAGCCAGGGCAGCACCATCGGCTACGTCGGCATGACCGGCCTCGCCACCGGCCCGCACCTGCATTACGAATTCCGCGTCAACAACGTGCAGCGCGATCCGCAGACGGTCACCCTGCCCAAGCCCGAACCGTTGCCGGCGGCGCAGCTCGCGAAGTTCAAGAAGGAAGTGGTCGGGCCACAACTGGCGCGACTCAACCAAGTCGACAGCAACGTCAAGCTGGCCCGCACGGACACCGGCAAGCAAGACAACGACTGACCCATGACCCAGGGCATGGACGGCCTCTACCTCGGCCTTATTTCGGGCACCAGCGCAGACGGCATCGACGCTGCGCTGGTCCACTTCGACAACGGCCGCCCCGCGCTGCGCGCGGCCGCGACGCATCCTTGGGACGATCAGCTCCGTCGCCAGGTCCTGGCGGTGGCGCAGGACGAGATCCGCCTCGACCTCGACGCCTACGGTCGACTGGACGTCGCCATCGGCCGCGCCTTTGCGAATGCGGCCAGCGCACTGCTCGCGTCAGCTGGCGTGTCTTCGCGCGACGTGATCGCCATCGGCTCGCACGGACAGACGATCCGCCATCGCCCTAGCGGCGACTACCCTTTCACCCTGCAAGTGGGCGATCCCTCCGTCATCGCGGAATGCACGGGCATCGCCACGGTCGCCGACTTCCGTCGCGCCGACGTCGCGGCGGGCGGACAAGGCGCTCCTCTCGTACCGGCCTTCCACGCCACCGTGCTCCGCCCGGAGCATGGCGCCCGCGTGGTCTTGAACCTGGGTGGCATCGCCAACGTCACGCGTCTGGACGCGTCGGGTGCGATCACCGGCTTCGATACAGGCCCGGCCAATGGCCTCATGGATGCCTGGTGCCTGCGCCATCGCGGCGAAGCCTTCGACCGCGACGGCCACTTCGCGGCATCCGGCCGTATCGACGACGCGTTGCTTGCCGAGCTCCTGGACGACGCCTATTTCGCACTGCCGCCGCCGAAGAGCACCGGGCGCGAGCATTTCCACCTGGCATGGCTCGACATGCATTCGCGCGTGGCCGAGCTTTCGCCGGAAGACGTGCAGGCGACGCTACTGGCCGTCAGCGCTCACTCGGTGGCCGACGCCATTGCACTTCATGCAGGTGACGCCATCGATGTCGTCGCCTGCGGTGGCGGGGTGCATAACACCTCATTGATGCAGGCGATCGCCAGTCGACTGGAAGGGCGGCCGCTGCACATCAGCTCGGCCTTCGGCATCGATCCCGACGCCATGGAGGCCATGGCATTCGCGTGGCTCGCGTACCGCCGCCTGCGCGGTGAGCCTGGGAATCTACCCGCGGTGACTGGTGCCCGTGGCCTGCGGTTGCTTGGCGCCCTCTACGCGGCGCCCTCTAGGCGGCCGGACGGCCCGTAGGGCCGCAACTGTCTTTGCCAACCATTGTGGGAGCCGCCATGGCGGCGAGAAGCCAACGAAGCGGTGTAGCCGCAAGGTCGAGTCCTGGCGGAGCGGTGTAGCCGCGAGGTTACCCCTCGCCGCTATAGCGGCTCCCACAGGAGGTCACCAAACGCGGCTTCCACAACGATCAGAAAGTCTCGGAAGTCTTCGCAGGGCGCGGGACGACATCGGCCAGCGCAGAAGGCGAGGCCTGCGCCAGGGCGGACAGCGCATCCTGAAACGCGGCCTGCTCTTCCGCATCCCATGCGCCGGTGAGGCGCGCGATATCGCCTGGTTCGAGCAAAAGCTCGTTGAACACGTCACCCGGGCTCAAGCCGAGCCCGTAGCGCAACGCGTGCAGGATCACCTCGTTGATCGACCAGCGGCGTTCGCGCGCAAGCGTCTTGATGCGCTCCGCCATCTGTTCGTCGATATGTCTCACCACTATATCCGGCACGTGCGTAACCTCCTCGCGCATGCCCCCTGTGGCGGCGATCTTACACAGTTTTGGCAAGCGACGAAGCTCGTCCGTCCGGCCGAGGTCATTAGTCCGTCCGGCTATGTGCCGGCACCGGCATCCGTCGCCACAGCACTGCCAGCACGATCAGCGTCGGCACGATGGATATCGTGCTGACAACGAACAGCGAGGGGTACCCGTCGCTCTTGACGAGAAAGCCGGAGAACCCGCCGAGCAACTTGCCGGGCAGGTTTGCCAGCGCGCTCAGCAAGGCGTACTGCGTGGCCGTAAAGCTGCGGTTGACCAGACCTGACATGAAGGCGACAAGAACCGGCCCGGCGAACCCCTGGGCGAAGTTGTCGCCGGACAGCGTGGCAACGAATGCCCAGGTCTGACCGGGGTGGTTCGCCATGATCAGGTAAAGCATGTTCGACAGCGCGACGCCGACCGCCGAGATCGCCAGCAATCGGCGCATCTCGAAGCGTGTCACGGCCCAGCCACCGAGCAGCGCCCCTGCAATGCCGATGATGACGCCATAGACCTTCGACACCTCGGCGATCTGGGTCTTGCTGAACCCGGCATCCTGATAGAACGGATACGCCATGACGCCAAGCATCTGGTCGGGCAGACGGAACAGCGCCACGAACAGCAACAGTCCCAGCGCAAGGCCAAGGCCATAGCGCGAAAGAAAGTCGCGGAAGGGCTCGACGAAGCCTTCCTGCACGGCAACCCGAAGCGGCACGCGCTCGCGCACGCGGTGCTCGGGCTCGCGGGCGACCAGCACGGCAACGATGGGAATGATGAGCAACCCGCAGATGGCGAGATAGCCTGCCTGCCAGCCCAGCGCGTCGGCGAGGAGGAGGATGCCTGCGCCACCGGCGATCAACCCGAGGCGGTAACCCAGCGTATAGGTCGCGGCCAGCGCACCCTGCGCTTCCTGCGGCGCGATCTCCACGCGGTAGGCGTCTACCACGATGTCGATGGTGGCACCGGCCAGTGCGGCCACCAGCGTCATCGCCATGAAGCGCAGCAGTGAGGCTGTCGGCGGCATGGCGGCCATGCCGAGCAGGCCGGCCGCCAGCAGCACCAGGGCGAACATCATCCAACCCCGACGCAGGCCAAGCCGACCGAATAGCGGCAACTTGAACCGATCGACGGCGGGCGACCAGAGAAACTTGAAGTTATAGGCAAAGGTCACGTAGCTGGCGATGCCGATCGCCCCGTAGTCCACGCCGGACTCCCGAAGCCATGCCGAGAGCGTGTTGCCGACCAGCAGGAACGGCAGGCCCGAGGCCAGGCCGAAGAACAGCATGATGACGGCGCCAGGCTGGGCGAACGCCGCCACAACGCCGCGCAAGCCCTTGTAGCGAACCGCGCCTGTCGGCTCGCTCACTCGGCGTAGTCCACGGTGAACGGGGCGTGGTCCGAGAAACGCTCGTCGCGATAGATCGAGCAGCCGCGCAGGCGATCGCGAAGGCCTGGGGTCACGATCTGGTAGTCGATGCGCCAACCGACGTTGTTCGCTCGCGCCTGGCCGCGGTTCGACCACCAGGTGTACTCCACCGCATCGGGCTTGATCGCACGGAAACTGTCGACCCAGCCGATCTCCTTGAAGAGGAGGTCAAGCCAGCCGCGTTCCTCGGGCAGGCAACCCGAGTTCTTCTGATTCGACGTCCAGTTCTTGATGTCGTTCTTCGTGTGCACGATGTTCCAATCGCCACACAGCACGTAATCGCGGCCGCTCGTCGCCCACTCGCGCAGGATCGGCGTCAGCCATTCCATGATCCGGAACTTGTACTGCTGACGTTCGTCGCCCGACGACCCGGACGGGATGTAGAAGGACACGACGCTGAGGTTGCCGTAGCGGGCCTCGATGTAGCGGCCCTCGCAGTCGAAGTCCTCCCGACCCAGCGACACGCGCACTTCGTCCGGCTCACGCTTCGAATAGATGGCCACACCGCTGTAGCCCTTCTTGCTGCGAGCGTCGTGATAGAAGCAGTGATGCCCATCGGGACGGAACATGGGATCGGTGAGCTGCGCCTCCTGGGCCTTGGTTTCCTGCAGGCAGACGACGTCGGCGTCCTGCTTGCGCAGCCACTCGAAGAAGCCCTTGGTGGCGGCGGAGCGGATGCCGTTGGCATTCAGCGAAATAATGCGCATGGGACCTTACAGATGACGTTCGACGATCCGCCATCATAACCCGCAGCCGATGTCTCCCAGACCGCTGCGGACTCTCGCCGCGGCCCCTCAACCGTGCGTCCTCTACAATGGGCGCATGCCTCCCACGATTCGCGTGCTGCCGGTCGACGACGCGCTGCGTCCTGCCGTGCTGGCCCTTGCCGTTCATCCCGACCAGGTCGCCTTCGTCGGCCATGTCGCCGATTCCCTGGCCGACGTGGCCGTGTGTCCGGGCAGCGAAGCGTTTGCCTTGCTGCACGGGGACGACCCCGTCGGATATGTACGGATCGATCGCCATGCCCATGCGCTCGGCGACCATCCGTTGGCAACGGGCGCCGTGGCCCTGCGCAGTTTTCTGATCGACGCCACCCGGCAAGGCCAGGGGCTGGGCGCGGCCGCGCTCGCCGCGATCCATGACGAGGTGGGACGCCGCCACCCCGATCGCACGCGCATCCTGCTCACGGTCAACGTGCGCAATGCCGCCGCGGTGCGCGCGTACCAGCGCGCCGGATACTGCGACAGCGGCGAGTTGTACCATGGCGGCAGTGCGGGACCGCAGCACATGCTCTGGTATCCGCTGCTTTCTTCCCATCCCTAGACGAGACGGCCCGTGCACGATTACCAGCGCGAATTCATTGAACTCACCCTCGCCCGCGACGTTCTCCGCTTCGGCGAATTCACGCTGAAGTCCGGCCGCAGCAGTCCTTACTTCTTCAACATGGGCCGGATCGACTCCGGTGCGGCCCTGGGCCGACTCGGGCGCGCCTATGCCGAAGCCGCCACGCGCTCCGGCGTGCCGTTCGACATGCTGTTCGGCCCGGCCTACAAGGGCATCGCCCTCGCCGCGGCCACCGCCATCGCGCTCGCCGATACGCAGGGCCGCGACGTGCCCTGGGCCTATAACCGCAAGGAAGCGAAAAGCCATGGCGAGGGCGGCACCCTCGTCGGCGCCCCGTTGCGCGGCCGCGTGCTGATCGTGGACGACGTGATGACCGCCGGCACGGCCGTGCGCGAATCGCTCGAACTCATCCGGGCGCAGGGCGCCGAGCCGGCGGGCGTGCTGATTGCACTGGACCGACAGGAGCGCGGCCAGGGCGAGTTGTCGGCTGCGCAGGAGGTGTCGGCGCAGTTCGGCATTCCCGTCATCGCGATCGCGAGCCTGGCCGACGTGCTCGCCTATGCCGGCGAAAACCCCGCTTTGGCAGCGGAGCACCGCCGACTGCTCGCCTACCGCGAGGAATACGGCGTGTCGACCTGAGCGAAACCGCGACTGCGTCACGTGGCCGGGCGAACCTCCCGGCCATGCGCGATGGTTCCTCGTCCGCTGGCTATACTCCGCCCACAGGAGGGGAAAGCATGCGAGCAGCGCGATTGATCCTGGCGGGGGCGGCCTTGTGCATAGGCACGACCGCGCTGGCCCAGAACACCAACAGCAATGGCTACCGCTACCGCTGGAAGGACGCCTCCGGGCAGTCCTATTTCAGCGATAGCCTCACGTCCGATGCGATGAAGGTGGGCTACGACGTCGTCAATCCGGCGGGAGTCGTGGTGCGCCATGTGGACCGCCAGCTGACGCCCGAAGAACGCGCAGCCGCCAAGGCGCTGGCCGACCAGCGCGCGGCAGAGGAACAGGCACGGCAGCAGCGTCAGCGCGAGGACGCGCAGATGTTGAACGCCTACCCCGATGAAGCCTCCTTCGCCGCCGCCAAGAACGCGGAACTGGACAACTTCGAGCAGGCGGCGCGAACCACGCGGCTGAACCTGCAAGGCCAGGAGAAGGCCCTGGCGGATCTGCTCACTCGCGCGGGCGACATGGAACGCGCCAAGCAGCCGGTGCCCAAGTACCTCAACGATCGCATCGCGGAGCAGCGCAATACGGTGGCCTCCCTGCGCGCGACGCTACAGCGCCAGCAGGCGGCCAAGGAAGCCGCGCGGGCCAACACGGACGCGCAACTGCGCCACTACCGCGAACTCAAGGCGGCCGCGGCGAACCCGGGGAACTGAGTGCTGCCCTAGAAGGGCAGCACCAGGTGGCTGTCCACGGCCAGCAGGCGTTCGCGGAACGCCTGCTTGACCCGCTCGAGCGAGCGCCCGTTGTCGGCATCGAAACGGAAGATCAGCGCAGGCGACGTATTCGACGCACGCACGAGCCCCCAACCATCCGGCCAATCCGCGCGGATGCCATCGATCGTCGTCACCCGCGCATCCTCGAACGTGGCCGAGGCGCGGAATGCGTCCATGAAGCGCAGGTCGTCGCCTTCGGCCATGGGTAGGCGAAGCTCCGGGGTGGACACGCTCTTGGGCAGGCTGTCGAACAACTCGGTGACGGAGCGTTCTTCCAGGTCGCCCGCCACGATTTCGAGCAGTCGAGCGGCGGCGTAGATACCGTCGTCGAAGCCATACCAGCGGTTGTTGTCGGCAAAGAAGAAGTGGCCGCTCATTTCACCCGCCAGCGCCGCGCCGGTCTCGCGCATCTTCGCCTTGATCAGCGAATGACCGGTAGGCCACATCAAGGGCACGCCCGCCGCTTGCTGGATCACCGGGCGCAGGTGGCCGGTGCACTTCACGTCGTAGATCACCGTAGCGCCCGGATTGCGCGCCAGCACGTCCTGGGCGAACAGCATCAGCAGGCGGTCGGGGTAGATGATCTCGCCGGCCTGGGTCACGACACCGAGCCGGTCGCCATCGCCGTCGAATGCCACGCCGATGTCCGCGCCGATCGTGTGCACCGCCGCGATGAGGTCCGCAAGGTTGCGTGGATCGGACGGGTCGGGGTGGTGATTGGGAAAATGACCGTCCACATCGCAGTAGAGCGGGATCACCTCGCAACCGATGTCCTCCAGCACGCGCGGCGCGACCGCACCCGCAGCGCCGTTGCCAGCGTCGACCACTACCTTCAGGCGGCGCTCCGCAGCGACGTCGCCAGCCACACGCGACACGTAGGCGTCCACGATCGACTGCTCGCGCCACGTGCCGCCGCCGTCGGAGGGCAACCGATCTTCGGCGATGCGCCGATAGAGATCGGCGATGGCCTCCTCCGCGAGGGTCTCGCCACCGATGACGATCTTGAAGCCGTTATGGTCCGACGGATTGTGGCTACCGGTGACCGCAACGCCGCATCCCGTACCAAAGTGATACGCCGCGAAGTAGACCAGCGGCGTCGGCACCATGCCGAGGTCGATCACGTCGATGCCCGCCGCACGCAGGCCATCGGATAACGCATTCGCCAGCTCGGGACCCGACAACCGCCCGTCGCGGCCGACCACGATCTCGCGAAGGTCGCGTTCGAGCATGCACGCACCCACCGCCTGGCCGATGCGATGGGCCACGTCGGCCGTGAGCGCTGTTCCCACCACGCCGCGGATGTCGTAAGCACGGAAGATCGCCCGATCCACGGCGGTCGGCGCACGCGGCGCGGGCGTGGGCGGTGGCGGGGCAAGTGCGGCCGGCGGGGGCGGAAGCTTGGGTGCGCGAACGACGTCTGCCAGCAGCACGTCTTCGTCGGGTACGGCTTCCGGCTCGACCGCCGTGCGCCGTTGCGACGCCCAAAGCAAGAGCGCGCCGCCGCCAAGACCGACGAGCGTCAGCAGTACAGCCAACACCTCCGAATGGGGAATGACGATGAAAGCCTGCGGCATCGCCGCGAAGACGAACAACGTGGTGCCCGTCACGCGCTGGCCTTCGGGCTCCAGGTCGGCCGACCGCGATCCCTTCGAAAGCAGTGACAGGCTGTCGCGACCGTCGCCCTGACGCAGCTCGATACGACCCGCGCCGGGAGAGAGGCCGTCGAAACGAGCGGCAACCTCGTCAAAGGGATACTCGACCCAGATCCAGTCGTGCACCGAGCCATCGACGTTCACCGGCTCGACGATGGTCAACCGACGCTCGCCGCCGTGCAGCGACGTGGACGCGGGCGGGGGACCTTCCGAGCCCAGTGCCGCCATCAACTGCGCAGCCTTCGCATAGCCGAAGTCCCGGTAGTTGGCGCGCACCACTTCATCGAGCCCGCCGCTGTAGACCTCCACGTTGCGCGCGCCGGGCAGGGCCGCGCGCAGGCGTTCCGCGGCGGCCGTGCGGTCCTCGATGCCGGCCGCCATGCCGGCGTCGCCGAGCACCCGATGCAGGCCCTGGCGCTTCGTCGCCACGAGGTCGCTCAGCTCGCGCACCGCCTGGCGCTGGGCTTCACGCGTACGCTCGGCCGCGCTGCCCTCGTCGGCGATCAGCCATGCCTGCCACGCGCAGAACGCGCCCGCCACGAGCAGCAACGTCGCCCCGGCGAGGGGCAGCAGACGTCGCAGATCGACCCGGGACATACGTCCCGCCCCTCCCTCTTTCCGAGCCATGGTGCCCCTTTTTCCCTCGGAGAATCAGCCAACACCCGTGGAGCCGAATCCTCCCTCGCCCCGCTGCGAGGGGGTGAATCCGTCGACCACGCGCAAACGCGCCCGTCCCACCGGTACCAGCAATAATTGCGCAATCCGGTCGCCCGGCGCGATGGTCACGTCGGCGTTACCGCGATTCCAGCACGAAATCATCAACGGACCCTGGTAATCGGCGTCGATCACGCCGACCAGATTGCCCATCACGAGGCCTTGCTTATGGCCGAGCCCCGACCGCGGGACGATGAGCGCACACCATGCCGGATCGCCGATGTGAATGGCCATGCCGGTCGGCACCAGCAGACTCTGTCCCGGGGCGAGCGTCGTCGGTTCGTTCACGGCGGCGCGCAGGTCCATGCCCGCGCTGCCCGCCGTCGCAGGCTCGGGCAACGGAATGCTGTCGCCCAGGCGCGGGTCGAGAATCTTCAGTTCGATATCGATCAAGAGGTGCGTCCGGTGCCGGAAAGGAATCGTTCGGCGATGCATGCGACGAGCCGGCGGGCCAGCTCCGTCTTCGGCATCTCCGGGAGGGTGGCGTCGCCATCGGGCCAATACAGGTGCAGCGCGTTGTTCGCCACTTCGAATCCCTTGCCTTCGCCGACCTCGTTGGCCGCGATCATGTCTATACGCTTGCGACGCAGCTTGTCCTGCGCGTAACCGGCCAGTTCGCGCGTTTCCGCCGCGAAGCCGACCAGGAACGGACGCGATGGTCGGGTCGACAGCGTGGCGATGATGTCGGGGTTCTCGATGAGTTCGATGCGCAGCGGCGCGCCATCCGCCTTCTTCAACTTGTGCGCCGCCTCGACATCCGGTCGATAGTCGCCCACCGCCGCGGCACCGACGTAGATGTCGGCATGCTCTGCGGCAGCCAGCACGGCGTCGTGCATCTGCCGAGCGCTGCGCACGTCCACCCGCCGAATACCCGGCGGCGTGGGAAGGCTCACCGGGCCGGCAATCAGCGTGACGTCGGCGCCGGCATCGCGCGCCGCGGTAGCCACGGCGAACCCCATGCGACCGGAGCTGCGATTGCCGATAAAGCGCACCGGATCGATGTCCTCGTAGGTCGGGCCGGCACTGACCACCACCGTTCGCCCGCGCAGCGGCTGCTCGCCAAACGAGGCCACGAGGATGTCGCGCAGTTCGTGCGGCTCCAGCATGCGGCCGGAACCGATGTCGCCACAGGCCTGGTCGCCGTCCGCCGGGCCAAGCACGCCGATGCCGCGCACCCGCAGCGTGCCCACGTTCGCCTGCACGGCGAGGTTCGCCCACATCTGCTGATTCATCGCGGGCGCCACGTAAACCGGTGCCGCGGTCGCCAGCACGACCGTCGAGAGCAGATCGTCCGCCAAGCCGTGCGCCAGCCGCGCGATCGTATCGGCACTGGCCGGGGCAATGAGCACGCGTTCGGCCCAGCGAGCGAGTTCGATATGACCCATCGCCGCTTCGCCGTGTTCGTCCCACAGGCTGACGCGCACCGGCTGACCGGAAAGCGCCTGGAACGTGGTGGGCGTGACGAAATGCGTGGCGCCCTCGGTCATCACCACGCGCACCTCGGCGTCGAGGTCACGCAGACGGCGCACCAGTTCGCAGGTCTTGTAGGCAGCGATACCTCCGGTAACGCCAATCAGGATGCGACGCTGGCGAAGGCTCATGACGACACGGCGCTGTTCGGAAGGGTCATAAGCTTAACGGAAAACCCGCGACCCACCGCGCGCGCGATTTTTCAGAATCGTTCTATCGTCACGCCACCCACCGCAACCCTAAATTGTAGGTCGCGCCGCGCTTCCCATGCGGGCATCCACGTGAGGTGAGCATATGAAGCGCGCGTCCGACGAATCCGCTGCCGTCCGCGAAGCACCGGCATCCCCCGCGATGTATCACCCGCAGCCGATCCGAACATGGGCCGCTCACGAGCGCCCGCGCGAACGCCTCTACGCCCACGGCGCCGCCGCCTTGTCCGACGCGGAACTGCTGGCCGTGCTGCTCGGCAACGGAAGCATGGGATGCGATGCCGTCGCGACAGGCCGCGCACTCCTCGCCGGGGCCGGCAGCCTTGGACGGCTGCTCGCCGAACCAGACGATCTTCCGCGGGTCAGCGGCGTGGGGCCGGTCAAGCGCGCTCGCCTGATTGCCACCCTGGAGTTGGCGCGGCGAGCCCTCGGCGAGGGGCTGGTCCAGCTTCCGTGCATCCAGAACCCTCGCGACAGCGCCGAATACCTCCGCGCACGGATGCGTCACCTGCGTACCGAAGTCTTTGCCTGCCTGTTTCTCGACACGCGGCACCGCGTGCTTGCCTACGAAGAATTGTTCAGGGGCACGATCGACGGCGCCAGCGTCTATCCGCGCGAAGTGGTCCGCGCTTGCCTGCGCCACCACGCGAGCGCGGTGATCCTTGCCCACAATCACCCTTCGGGCATCGCCGAGCCTAGCCGCGCCGACCGCGACATCACTGTCACCCTGGTCAATGCGCTCGCTCTGATGGACATCCGGGTGCTCGACCACCTGATCATCGGGCAGGGCGACCCGTTCTCCATGGCGGAGCGCGGGATGCTGGTGGCGTAGCCCCCCCAAGGCGGCCACGCAAAAAAAAACGGCGCGAGTGCCGCTCGCGCCGTCTGGGTCACCTTCGAGGGAGGGGGCAGGTAACCCGTTGTGCCGCCGGGCCGGGGAGACACCTGGCACGAAGGGAAGTGTGACGCGGGGCGATGACAGGGCCGTGACGCGCATCCGCAAGCCCGGTGACGGCGCGGCTGTCCCGACTTATGCACACCGGGCCTTTTTGCCACTTGGGCGTCACAGTTGCTGTCCGCGCGCAGGTCACTCATCCAAGTACATGATTTAATTGAAATCCCTCTGTTACGGAGTGGTTTCATCAACGACGAACGCCAGGGAAACGCCTGAGTCCCCCTTATTGCCCACAGAGTTATCCACAGGCTGTGGATACGTGGAGACGGTCGATCCACCCCTTCTGCTACGATTGCCGGTTCCATATCCGCGCCGCCCATCCCGTGAAACAAGAGCTGAAACAACTCGTCCTGCAGGCCATCGGAGCGTTGCGGGAGTCAGGCAAACTGCCGTCCGACTTCGTCGCGCCTGTGTTCGTCATCGAGCGCACCCGCAGCCGCGAGCACGGGGACTTCGCCACCAACGTCGCCATGATGATGTCGAAAGCCGCGGGCCGTAAGCCGCGCGACATCGCGACCGATCTGGTCGAGGCGCTGCCGGCGTCGCCGATGGTCGGCAAGGTGGAGATCGCCGGACCGGGCTTCATCAACTTCTTCCTCGCCCCTGCCGCGTTCCACGCCGAGATCGTGCGTGCGCTCGGCGAGGGCGACCGCTACGGCCACAACAAGGATGGCGCGGGCCGCACGGCGGGCGTGGAGTTCGTCTCGGCCAACCCCACCGGTCCGTTGCACGTAGGCCATGGCCGTGCCGCGGCGATCGGCGACAGCCTCGCCCGGCTTCTCGGCGCCGCCGGCTGGAAGGTGTTCCGCGAGTTCTACTACAACGACGCAGGCGTCCAGATCGCCAACCTCGCCCTGTCCACTCAGGCGCGCGCCAAGGGCATCGCGCCGGACGAGCCGGGCTGGCCGGAATCAGGCTACCGGGGCGATTACATCGCCGAGGTCGCACGCGCCTTCCTTGCGAAGGAGTCCGTGGAGGCCGACGGCGAGACCGTCACCGCCACGGGCGATGCGGACAATCTGGACGACGTGCGCCGCTTCGCCGTGGCCTACCTGCGGCACGAGCAGGACCTCGACCTCAAGGCGTTCGGCGTCGACTTCGACGTCTATTACCTGGAGTCCTCCCTCTACACCGAGGGCAAGGTCGAGGAGACCGTGCGCGAACTGGTCGCCCATGGTCACACTTATGAAGAGGGCGGCGCACTCTGGCTGCGCTCGACCGATTTCGGTGACGACAAGGACCGCGTCATGCGCAAGTCCGACGGCACCTACACCTATTTCCTCCCGGACGTGGCCTATCACCGCACGAAGTGGCAGCGCGGCTACGAGCGCGCCATCACCGAGCTGGGCTCGGACCACCATGGCTCGCTCGCTCGCGTGAAAGCCGGCCTGCAGGCCCTCGATGCCGGCATTCCGAAGAACTGGCCGGAGTACGTGCTGCACCAGATGGTGACGGTGATGCGCGGCGGCGAGGAAGTGAAGATCTCCAAGCGCGCCGGCTCCTACGTCACGTTGCGCGATCTCATCGACGAAGCCGGGCGCGACGCGACGCGTTACTTCCTCATCGCGCGGAAAGCCGATTCGCAGCTGGTCTTCGACATCGACCTCGCTCGCTCGCAGAGCAACGACAATCCGGTGTACTACATCCAGTACGCCCACGCCCGCGCGTGTCGTGTCTTCCGTGAGCTCGCCGACCGTGGCCTCACCACCGATCGAGGCCACGGCCTGTCGAAGCTCGACCGCCTCGATACCGAGCACGAATCCATCTTGATGGTGGAACTCTCGCGGTACCCCGAGATCGTGGAATCGGCTGCCGCCAACCTCGAACCGCACCTGATCGCGCAATACCTGCGCGAGCTCGCTGGCGCGCTTCACAGCTACTATCACGAGCACAAGTGGATCGTCGACGACGCCGAGCTGCGCGATGCACGCCTGGCCCTCGTGGCCGCAACGCAGCAGGTGCTCAAGAACGGTCTTGATCTGCTGGGCATTTCCGCCCCGGAGAGCATGTAATGGCAACACGCAAGAAGGGCAAAGGTCGCCAGGCCGTCCGCAACGGCTCCAGCGGTATGCCGGGCTGGAGCTGGGCGTTGATCGGTATTCTTGCGGGCGCCCTGCTCATGGCGTTCGCCATGCGCGGTGCCTGGATGCCGATGATGCGCCAGCACGACGGCCCCGAACCGAATCCCAACGCCACGGCGCAGAAGAGCAGCGACCCGGGCGTCGTAGACCAGGCCGAGCCGGAAAAGCCGAAGAAGCCCTCGTACGATTTCTACTCCGTGCTTTCGGAGAAGGAAGTACGCATTCCGGATGCGGAGATTCGTGCGCAGGCCAGCGCGGAGGCTCAACAGAAACAGCAACAGCAGCAGGCGGCCCAGCAGCAGGCTCAGGCCCAGCAGGCAGCGGTGGCTCAGCAGCAGGCCCAGGCCAACGCCGCAGCGGCCAACCTGCCGAAGGCCACCACGCAGACGGTGACCGCGGTCCCAGCGCAACCGGCGCCGGCCGCCGCTTCCGCCGGGTCGGGTTACCTGCTTCAGGTGGGTGCGTTCCCAAGTGCGAGCGACGCCGAGGCACTCAAGGCGAAACTGGCACTCCAAGGCTTTGTCGCCAACGTGCAGTCGGTGAAGGTGGGTGCGCAGACTTACAACCGCGTGCGTCTGGGGCCGTTCAAGTCGGCCACGGAACTGGAAAGCACGAAGCAGCGCCTGCAGTCGGCCGGCATCAGCGCGATCGCACTGAAAGAAGGCAGCTAGTCGTCGGACACCTGTGGCAGCGGCGATAAGCCAACAAAGCGTGCGGGAGTGAGGTGCATTTCCTCGCCGCCATGGCGGCTCCCACAGCGGCGAGGCAAGCCCTATCGCCAGCAGGCTGGCTCCCACCAACAGCCGTCCCTCGTGCTGAATTCTGATTGTGGGAGCCGCCTGGCGGCGAGAAGCCAACGAAGCGGTGTAGCGGCGAGGCAAGCCCCTATCGCCAGCAGGCTGGCTCCCACCAACAGCCGCCCCTCGTGCTGAATTCTGATTGTGGGAGCCGCCATGGCGGCGAGAAGCCAACGAAGCGGTGTAGCGGCGAGGCAAGCCCCCATCGCCAGCAGGCTGGCTCCCACCAACAGCCGCCCCTCGTGCTGAATTCTGATTGTGGGAGCCGCCATGGCGGCGAGAAGCCGACGGAGCGGTGTAGCGGCGAGGCAAGCCCTATCGCCAGCAGGCTGGCTCCCACCAACAGCCGCCCCTCGTGCTGAATTCTGATTGTGGGAGCCGCCATGGCGGCGAGAAGCCGACGGAGCGGTGTAGCGGTAGCGGTGAGACCCCACGCCCTCGCCGCCATGGCGGCTTCTACACGAGCGCCGCGATCAGCTCTTTCGCTTGAGCCGAATCAAGGCCGAGATGTCGTCGTCGCCATAGCCTCGCGCCATCAACTCGGCGAAGTCGGCCAGCGAACGTTCGATGATGGTGCGATCGGTGCCGGCTTCGTCGGCCATGCCGCGCACGATGCCGAGATCCTTGTGCAGCAGGGCGAGCTTGAAGCCGACGGCGAACTCGTCTCGCAGCATCGTGGCGCCACGCTTGTCGAGAAACCAGTTGCCGGCCGCGCCGGCAGACAAGGTGGGAATCAGCTTTTCCGGATCGAGTCCGAGCGCTTCGCCCAGGGCGAGGCCTTCGGTTACCGCCTGCGCGATGCCCGCGACCAGTACCTGATTCACGGCCTTGGTGGCCTGGCCGCTACCGACGTCCCCCATGGGCGTGATGCGCGCGCCGTAGGCTTCCAGCACCGGCCGCACATGCTCGAGCACGGCAGCGTCGCCCCCGACCATGATCGAGAGCTTGCCGTTCTTCGCGCCCTCGACACCGCCCGACACCGGCGCATCCAGAAACGCAGCGCCGACGTCCGCCAGCAGACTCGCCGCCTTCTTCGCGGTGGCCGGGGCGACGGTCGAGTGATCGATGACCGTGGCGCCTTGCTTCAGCGACGGCGCGAGCGCGTTGACCACGCCGATGACGTCCGCATCGGCGCTCACACAAAGCACGATGACGTCGCAGGACGCCGCGATCTCGGCGAGAGACGGTGCCGCGACACCCAACTCTGCCGCCAATGCATCGGCTTTCGCCTGCGAGCGATTGCCCACGGCCTGGAGCAGGCCCTTGGCGTGGAGATGACCGGCCATGGGCGCGCCCATCGCGCCGAGTCCGATGAATGCTGTCTTGAGGGTCATGGCCGTGCCTGATGGATGCTGCGTGGAAACATACGAGACGGCGCGGTGCACAAGGTGCACCGCGCCTCTTCTCAGCGCCCCGCGTTCTCGGCGAGGTAGGTGTAGCCGGTGAGGCCGTTGTCCAGCGTCGTGTAAAGCGTGTCCGCTTCTGCGCCGACGATACCGGCGGCGGCGAGGCGATCCGCATACGACTTCCGCAACGCCTTGAGGTCGTAGCCCACGTAGTCGAGCATCAGGTCCGTCGTATCGCCGCGACGGATGTGCGCGAACTCGTAGCCGTCGGCCGTGGCGCGTACGTTCACCGCGTCGGTGTCGCCGAACAGGTTGTGGATGTCGCCCAGGGTTTCCTGGTACGCGCCGACCATGAAGATGCCGAGCCGGTAGGATTCGTCTTCTTTGAGCGCATGCAACGGCAGGCTCACGTCCACGCCTTCCGCGTCCACGTAATGGTCGATCCGGCCGTCCGAGTCGCAGGTGAGGTCGGCGATCACGCCGCGTCGCAGCGGTTCCTCGTCGAGACGCGCGATCGGCACGATCGGGAAGATCTGATCGATCGCCCAGATGTCCGGCACCGACTCGAAGACCGAGAAATTCACGAAGTACTTGTCGACGAGCTTTTCGTCCAGGTCGTCCAGCGCCTGACGGTGCGCGCGCTCGGCCGGAAGCAGGCGCGGCCGCACCGCGTTGGCGATGGCATAGAACAGTTCATCGAGACGCGCGCGGTCGCGCAGGTCGAGTTGCCCCAGCGCATAAAGAGCCTGACCTTCGGCGAAGTGATGCTGCGCCTCGTGGAAAAGCTCCAGCGCGGGGCGATGATCGAGTTCGGCGTGGGTGTCGCGCAGGTGGCGAAGCACGGCGGGCTCGCCCGGGCGCTCCGGCGGAATGGCGCCCTGCGGCACCGGCTCCACTTCGCTCACGTTGACCACCATCACCGCGTGGTGAGCGGTCATGGCGCGGCCGGATTCGGTGAAGATCGTAGGCGCCTTCATCCCGTGCTCGGCCACGGCCTCGGCCAGCGGCTGCACGATGCTCGCCGCGTACTGGCCCAGGCTGTAATTGATCGAGTTGTAGCTGCGCGAGCGCGTACCCTCGTAGTCCACGCCGAGGCCACCGCCGACGTCCACGACGTCGATCGGCACGCCCAAACGATGCAGTTCCACGAAGTAACGCACGGCCTCGCGCATGCCCGCCGCGATGTCGCGCACGTTAGAGATCTGCGAACCCATGTGGAAATGCTGCAGCTTCAGCGTGTGCTTCAGACCCGCGGCGTCCAGCCGCTCGATCAGCTCGAGCACCTGGCCGGGGCTCAGGCCGAACTTGCCCTTGTCGCCACCGGTGTTCTGCCACTTGCCCGCGCCGATCGAGGCCAGACGCACGCGCACGCCCAGCAGGGGCTCCACGTCCAGCGCCTTCGCCTCGGCGAACACGTGATCGAGTTCGGACAGCTTCTCGATCACGATGTGCACGCGCAGGCCCAGTTTGAGGCCGATGAGGGCAAGACGGACGTATTCGCGGTCCTTGTAGCCGTTGCACACGACCATGCTGCCGGGCCGGGCATGCGCCAGCACCGCCATCAACTCGGGCTTGGAGCCGGCTTCAAGCCCGAAGCCCTGCTCGCCCGCGGCGACCAGTTCGCTGACGACGCCGCGCTGCTGGTTCACCTTGATCGGGTAGATCGCGGTGTAAGAGCCCGCGTAGTCGGCGTCGTCGATCGCCTTGGCGAACGCCTGCTGCAGCCGCGCAAGGCGGTCGGCCAGGATGTCGGGGAAGCGTACGAGCAGCGGCAGGCGGAGGCCTTCGGCCCGCGCGCGGTCGACGATCGCCGGCAGGTCGAGCGCCGGGCCGCCGTCGCCACGGGGGCGGATCAGCAGGTGGCCGTTGTCGGCTACGTCGACGTAGCCGTTGCTCCAATGCGGGATCGCGTAGGTCAGCTTCGCGCGATCGGTGGTCCAGTTCGTCATGGGGGTGACGATCTCCAAGTGATTGTGTCGTGTCCCCGTCAGGGGGCGCGGAACAGTCGCAGCGGCGAACCTTGACCTGAAGCGGGCCTGGCGGCCGGGAGCCTCGCACGCCGCGGGGCCGACCAGACTTTGGCTGCGCGGCCGGGACGGCCGGCGGCAGGCCGCCTATTGTAGCGGCGCGATGTGACATCCGGGTATCGCCGTCTCCCCGTCGGGAAAGCCCTACAGCCAGCTCCGGCCGGGGCTGGGCCGCATCCCGGCCCAGAGCCGGTACAATCCCCGGTTTAGTCCCCTACTCGTCTTCAGGAAAGCGTCATGTCGCAGCAGCAGCTCAGCTGGTTTACCGAAGCCCACCAGGCTTCGGGCTCTTCCATCGGTTTCCGCGTCGAGCGCCTGTTGCACGCCGAGAAGACCCCGTTCCAGACCATCGAGATCTACCAGACCACCGACTGGGGCAACCTCATGGTGATCGACGGCTGCGTGATGCTCACCAGCCGCGACAACTTTCTGTACCACGAGATGATGACCCACCCGGCGCTGTTCACTCACGCCCGCGCCAAGCGCGTCGTCATCATCGGTGGCGGCGACTGCGGCACGCTGCGCGAAGTGCTCAAGCACGAGGAAGTGGAAAAGGCCACGCAGGTCGAGATCGACGAGCGCGTGACCCGCCTTGCCGAGCAGTACTTCCCCGAGCTGTGCGACGCCAACAACGACCCGCGCGCCGAACTCCTGTTCATCGACGGCATCAAGTACATGGCCGAGGCCGAGCCGGAATCGATCGACCTCATCATCGTGGACTCCACCGACCCGGTGGGCCCGGCCGAAGGCCTGTTCAACGCCGCGTTCTACGGCAGCTGCTACAAGGCGCTCCGCCATGGCGGCATCCTGGTGCAGCAGTCCGAGTCGCCGCTGGCGCACATCGAACTCATCAAGGCCATGCGCTCGGCCATGCGCACCTCGGGCTTCAAGGCGGTGCGTACCCTCCCGTTCCCGCAGCCGTGCTACCCCACCGGCTGGTGGAGCTGCACCATGGCGCGCAAGGATGGCGACCTGTCGGGTTTCCGCGAGCGCGGTGCAATCAGCAAGAACTTCGCCACCAAGTACTACAACGCCGACGTGCACAAGGGCGCGCTGGCGCAGCCGGAATTCATGCGCGAGCAGCTGGGCGATTGAAGCGGCTCCGCTGCTGGTGACTTGAACGTACAGGCAGCGGGCTCAGACCTCGTCTGACCCAAGACGCCAACACCGCTGCACCTGATGCCCTCGGTCATGCCGAGGGCATTTTTTATGTCGTCTCGCGACGTTGACCGTGGCTCGAACGCAAAGCTCCCGACGACTCCATTCATGACGCCACGAACCATCATCCCAACCGTCGCAGAGCGCGGCGCTGTTCTTTGCTGTTTCCGCGCACCATGCGCTTACAACGCATGACCGATATGAGCGAACAGGAACGACCTCGATAATCGCAGCAGGCTTGGTCGCCACAGCTGCCAGGCATTGCATCTTGGCGTCATGAGGCCTCGTGCCGTCCGCGCCAAGCATCGATTTAGCCAAGGAGGAGGCCCGTCATGGACCACAAAGCACCCCACCATAGCCAAGCGTCAGCGACCGTCGTCCGCTTTAGTCGGATGGAGTACCAATCGATTAGGGTGCCCCAAGACCTCCCAGACGGCGTCGGAACGATCGCTGCAAGTGACGGTGGCTGGATGGTGAGCTGGGAGGAGTTAACGGGATTTCCCCACGGAAAGTATGTACTGAACAATGTAAACACCATTGTTCCTGGCCCAGGACCCGACAAGCGCGCAGCCGTCATCGACTTGGCTGCACCCGCAAGCTCCCTCAAGTTTCGTATCGCTGCCTTCGCGGCAGGGGTGTCGCTCATGGGAGCCGATGGAAAAGTGATCTGGAAGTACAGCTGGGACTCGAATGAGAAAGGCCCTTACCTCTTTGAAAAATCGTTCGCAGAAAGCTTCGTCAAAATTCGACTCGAAGGTGCGCTCGCCTGTGGCGACATCCAACTGAATGTCGATCCGACGCCCGCGCACAAGGAGTAGCGCGAGGTTCCAATAACGAAAGCCCAGCATCCACCGAAGCCGGGCTTTCCTTGTTTCCAAGCTTCACGTCGCACGAAAATACACGAGCGACTTTTCTTCTTGTCTACCTCTTCTACTTCTCGACCTTCGCCGGCTCCCAACCCGCAGGCGCTTCCGGCGGAATGCCGTAGGCACGCAGCGAGGCGAGGATCACGCTCATTTCCGTGCCGCCACTGCGAGCGAGCGCCAGCAGTTTCTGTGCGGTGGCCTTGTCGCCCTGTGCCTGCATATTGAGCTGAGCGAAACGCTGCATCTGCCAGATCAGGTTGAGGCGGGCGTTCTTCGCCGACTGCTGATCCGAGCTGTCGGGTGAGAGGGTCTCGCGCAGGTGCAGGCCGAGCGAGCGACCCAGCGGGCTGCTGCCCCACTCGAGCACCTTCGCCAGCTTGAGACAGTCCGCGGTGACACCCGCGTCGGTCTTGTTTTCCTCGCAGTACTTCGCCGTCGCCTGGAATCCCGGCAGCGGTTGCCCGCTGGCCAGACCGAACACGATCACCATCTGCACACCCGCCGCGCCGGCGCCCTGCAGGGGATTAAAGGTGTCTGCCGGCGGCGGGAGCTGGCTCACCGAGTTGGCAAGCGCCTTGAGGCTGGCGCCGAGGTAATCGTCGTACAGCTTGGCGCCAGCCGCGCGGGCCAGGTCGGCGCGCACGGCATCGCTCGCGCCATTGTGTTCGTCGACACCGAGCTTGAGCAGCCAGACGGCGGCGTTGTCAGGCGCCTGCTTTTCCAGGGCGTCGAGAGCCTCGGTGTTCGGGCAGTTGCCGGCTTTGGCTTCGCAATCGGCCAAGCGGGCCCAGGTCACCTGCGGACCCGCGTCGGCATTACGCGACGCGCGCTCGAGGAGTGCGTGGTAGCTGAGCACTTCGGGAGGATTGGTCAGCGGACGGGCAAGCAACGCGGCACCGAGAAGCGGCTCGGACTCCGTACGCAGGGCCAGCACGCTGGCGAGATCCTTCTGAAACTGGAGCAGAGCCTTGGTCTGGTCCTTCTGCGCCAAAGGCGCTTTGGCCGGCGCCTTCGTGGGACCCGGCCACGGCGTGGTGGCCATGGCGGGTACCGACAGCAAGCCCGCGAGGGCCAGGGTCAAGAGGCGACATCCCCGCATGGACCATCTCCGTGAAATAAAACGACAAGGATACGGCTCGACCATGAACGGAAGCTGCGCCCGCCGCCTGCGGACAGCAGGCGCAGCCGCTTGGCTCAGGGGCAGGGCGAGGTCGGCGCGGCGGGCAACCCTCGGCGATGCTCGCTGTTGGCCATGGCTTCGAGCGCAGGATAGACGTAAGGAAGCAACCGAGATTGCTCGAACGTGTTGTGCACCACGGCCGCCACCTGAACAAGGTTGCCTTCGTTGTCGTCCACGACCATCACGGGTCCGCCGCTGTTACCGCTTGCCAATCCGCACTGCGGAAGCCTGATACCGCTCGGCGTGATGGAAAGCATCGTGGAGCTTTCGCAATGGAACTGCTCCGCCCCGGAATAAGCCGCGGCACTGGGATAACCGACAACCCTGACCTTCGGGAACGTGATCGGATCGTCCGGATTCGACAGGCGCGGCATCAATCCGCCGCAAACGACATCTTCGATCGGGCCGGCGTCGTCGAATACACCGGCGACTGCCACGTCGTAGTCCGTCCGCAAGAGCGTGACAGGGTTCTGCTTCCCGACCGCCGAGACATAAACGCGGGTAATCGGCCAGGCCCCGTACGGTGCGTAGGCGCTGTCGCTGGGCGGACGTGTTCCGTCGTAGGCCGGCACGAACATCAGGTGCTCGTTCCACATGAGGGGCGGCTCGATCGTCACGGAAACCACGCAATGCGCTGCGGTCAGGATCAACCGCCGACTCGCCGATTGAACGACGGACGCTGAGCAGTGCCCGTCCTCCTTTCGCAACGGGTCGTGAAAGAACAACTGACCCGTCACACGGGTCGGCATGGACCTCGCATACGGCAAGGGCACAGGCGCGTAGCCGATTTCGTCACCACCGGGCGTCACCGGCGGTTCGATGGGCTTGCCCGTCGAACTGCTGGAAAGGACCGCGGCCTCGCGCATGCGCTTCGGGGTCCAGTAGCGCAAGGTCTCCAGTCGGTCTTGCCAAGGGCTGGCCGCAGGCTCTTCTTGAACCGGGCTGGCTACCGAACCATAGGACATAAAAGCCGTCGTCAGGACCGCGCAAGCGATCGCGCGGCGCGTGAGCACCGAGATACGAGGATAAGCAGGGGGCATGCGTTTCTCTCCTGAGAAGACGTCGAGGTCATAGACCTTCGACGACGTGTCATCCAAGCGCGAACCACATTGCATGGTCGCGTCCTCGCGGACATCGCGAGGGCGCGGATGATGGTCCAAGGTCACTGGTTTGCCAACTCGGTTACTATCGAGGACCGGGGGCCGCCATCGACGATGGTCGTACCTATCCAAATCCTGCGGCAGAACGGGAGCTTATCGTGGACCAATTCGCCCTCATCGCCAGCGAGCGCGCCGGCTTCTTCGTCGGCTGGGGCACGCTCACGCTGATCAATGCCGGGCTTGCCCAGGGCAAGAACCGCAGCGGCCTGCTCTGGTGGTTACTGTCGCTCTTCCTCGGCCCCCTGGCGACGCTGATCCTCGTCATCCTGCCCAAGGTCAGAGCGAAACTGTTCTAACGTCGCAGGCTTGGACCGCCGCTCGCCGGATGTGTAGGCTAGGAGCCCTCCCCAGGCAGGTGCGCGCGGATGCTTACGACGCTCGTGGCAAGCAGCAAGGGTGGTTGCGGCAAGACGACGCTGGTGACCCAGCTGGCAACCCATTGGGCCCAGTCGGGCAAGCAGACCGCCGTCATCGACGCCGACCGACAACATTCCAGCCTGCGCTGGGTGGCGCGACGTCCGGAAAACGTTCCGGCCGTTACGGCCATCGAGGGTAGCCGACGTGCTTTCGACCGGCTGCCAGGCGACGTGCAGCGGGTGATCGTGGACACGCCCGCGGGCGTGGACGAGAAAGACCTCGAGCCGTACCTGGAACACGCGGACGTGATCCTCGTGCCGGTGCTTCCGTCGCACTTCGACCTCGACGCCACGCTCGACTTTCTCACCGTGCTCAAGGGCATCAACCGGATCAAGCGCGGCAAGCTGCCGGTCGGCCTGGTGGGCAACCGACTCAAGCCCTGGACCAACGCCAGCCAGTCGGCGCTCGCCGAACTGGCCGAACGCGCGCCATTTCCTGTGGTCGCGGAACTTCGCGACTCGCAAGCGTACGTCTTGCTCACGGCGCTCGGTAAAGGCATCTTCGACTACCACTCGGAAAACGTGCGCGGTCACCAGGAGGACTGGGCCAAGTTGCTGCGCTGGATCAAGCGCAGTACCTGAGCCAGGTGGCAACGCGTCAGCGATCACGCCACGAAGGTGGCCCAGCGGAGAGACCGTACCCATGCACGAACTCATCCTGTTACGCCATGCCGAAGCGACCCCGCACGGCAAGGACGGCAAGGACGACCGCGAGCGACGTCTGACCGAACACGGTCGCAACGAAGCCCGCGCCGCTGGCGAATGGCTTGCCTCTCACCACGTCTCCTACGACCGCGTCCTTTGCTCGCCCGCCGAGCGCACCAAGGAAACCGCCGCCCTCGCACTGGGCCAGATCGAACCGCTCTATATCGACGAGATCTACGACGCCACCGTCGGCATGCTCTACGACCTGCTCGACAAGCATGCTGACGCGGAACGCGTGGTGCTGGTCGGCCACAACCCCGGCATCGAGCAGCTGGTCGCGTTTCTCGTCGAAGGCCGCTCCGAGGACTACCGCGGCATGCCTCCCGCCGGCATGGCCCGCCTTCACTTCGACGGGCCGCTTGAGCCAGGCAAGGCCAAGCTGGACATCTTCTGGTCCCCTCCTAACTGAGCCCCGCGGATGCGCCACCTGCTGTCGGCGATCGTCGTGCTTCTGGCGGCGGCGCCTGTCACCGCCGCCGACCTGCGCATCGATCCCCAGCGTTCGCGCGCTCAGTTCAGCGTGCGGCTGCTCTGGGTCAGTACGGTCACCGGCAGCTTCGAGGGCATTCGTGGCGACATCGCCATCGATCCCTCCACCCAGTCGGCGATCGTTCGCGCCGACATCGATACCGAAAGCATCAAGATGGAATCCTCCCGCCTGCGCCGTTGGGTGCTGGCGCCCGAGTTCTTCGATGCCAAGCGCTTTCCGAGCATCCACTTCGAATCGTCGCCGACCCCGCTCCATCTGCTGAGCGAGGGCGGCGACGTGAAGGGCAAGCTCACGCTGCGGGGTGTGACCCAGCCGGTCACCTTCCATCTGCAGGCGAACCGTTGCCCTCCGCAGGCCCTGGCAGGCTGCGTGCTGCAATTGCAGGGCATGATCGACCGTACGGATTTCGAGATGAGGGGCCGCCGCGGCGCCCTCTCCGACCGCGTGAACCTGGGTATGGCGATCGTGCTTATCCCGCCCTGATCCACCGCCCCGTGGGGACGGACTCACGTGGCGTTGGCGGCCGTCCCCTATGATCCGCGGCATGCGCCGCCTCCTTGCCCCTCTCCTTCTCATCGCCACGCTCGCCGCAGCCGGCTGCTCGGTGTCGCCGGCACGCATCCACAAAGCCGATGCCGTGGTGACTCTGACGATCGATCGGCAGGCTACCTGCGACGCCAGCGATGCGTCCCACTGCGCCACGCCCTCGCCGCTGATCGACGCCGCCCTGGAAGCCGATGCCGCCTCCACTGCCGCGCGGCCCGTGCACGTCGCCACGTTGCTTGAGGATGGCGAGAGCGCCATGGCCGCGCGCATCAATCTGATTCGCGCGGCGCGCCAGTCCATCGACGTGCAGACCTACATCTGGGAGCAGGACGACGCGGGCAAGCTCATGCTCGACGAGCTGATCCAGGCCGCGCGCCGCGGCGTCCATGTGAGGATTCTTGCCGACCAGCTGTTCTCGTTCCGCGATCCCGGCCTGCTGGCTGCCCTCGCCCGCGCGAGCGATCACATGGAGATCCGGCTGTACAACCCGACCTTCCATGCCGCGCGCACCCCGCCGCTGGAATTCGCGGCCGGCATCGTCTGCTGCTTCTACAAGTTCAACCAGCGCATGCACAACAAGCTGATCGTGGTGGACGACCTGATCGGCATCACGGGCGGGCGTAACTACGAGGACCGCTACTTCGACTGGGACGACAGCTTCGACTACGTCGACCGCGACGTGATGGTGGGCGGCCCCGCCGCGAAGGCGATGGGCACCAGCTTCGACCAGTTCTGGAACCACAAGCGCTCCGCGCCGCTGACCCATCTGCGCGACGTGAACCGCGAGCTGCTCGCCGACACCGACGATCCCAGGCACTGGAATCCGCCCCAGTACACGCATCCGGAGCGCGTGGCGCAGACGATCGCCAACGCCACCGACCCCGCCTGGATCGACGAGCACCTTGGCCGGGCCACCCTGCGCCTGAATCGCGTGGAATACCTGTCCGACCTGCCCGGCAAGACGGACGAGCCGAAGCGTCGCGAAGTGCGTGCGCTCACGCGACACATCATGGGGCTGGTGCGCAACGCCAAGAGCGAGATCGTGTTGCAGACGCCCTACCTGGTGATGAGCAAACCGGCCAAGAAGATCTTCAGCGCCTTGCGCCAGCAACCGGACCCGCCGCGCGTGGTGGTCTCCACCAACTCGCTCGCGTCGACGGATGCGTTCGCCGTCTATGCGATGTCCTACAAGCACCGCAAGCGCTATCTCACCGACTACGGCTTCGAGATCTATGAAATGAAGCCGCATCCCGCCAAC
>Ga0209674_100341_pt1 | contig 27728 bp, 27 predicted proteins | sample AraplaCvi_mMS_r2_FD_184279 | JGI IMG/M metagenome (GOLD analysis project Ga0209674, IMG submission 184279) | Arabidopsis root microbial communities from North Carolina, USA - plate scrape CL_Cvi_mMS_r2 (SPAdes) (version 2) | ecosystem: Host-associated > Plants > Roots > Endosphere | place: USA... | reverse complement strand
GACACCGACACCGACACCGACACCGACACCGACACCGACACCGACACCGACACCGACACCGACACCGACACCGACACCGACACCGGCGGCCCCGTCGGCACCCTCTCAAGCCGTGCTGGCGAGCGTCCATCAACAACTGATGGCCGCTTTCGCCCCGCCGCCACCGACCGGACCGACCCTCCAGGAGGCGTTTGACCTGTATGTCGAAGTCGAGGTCCGTAACCTCCGTCCGGATACGTGGCAGCAGCGCGAGCGGGCCATGCGCAGTTTCATGGCCCACGTGGGACCAGAGAAGCGGGTGGCGGAAGTGACCCGACCCATGGCGGCGCAGTGGGCGGCCGGCCTTCAAAAAGCCAACCTCACCAAGCGCTACGTGGCGAACATGGTCAGCTATGCCGCCCAACTTTTTGCCGCGCAGATCCGGGCCGGGCACGTGCCGCATGGGCAGAACCCGGTCAAAGGCGTCGTGACGCTGTCGAGCGCAGACAAGCGTGTGATCCGGGCCAGCGGGCGAGGATGGGAGCCGTTCGACCTGGACACCCTCAAGGTCATCTACGCGCCCGCGAACCTGGCTAGGACGACGCAGCAGCACACCCGCTGGGCAGCGCTGATCGGCCTGTATTCCGGTGCTCGTGTGGGTGAAGTGGCACAACTTTACCTGCGGGATTTTGCCCAGATCGACGGGATCAAATGTTTCCGCGTCTCCGATGACAACGACGGGCAGTCGATCAAAAACGAATGGTCGCGGCGCCTTATCCCCATTCATCCCGACCTGCTCGAACTCGGCTTGTGGGATCGTGTGGAAAAACTCCGCACGGAGGGAAAAACCAGGCTTTTCCCGGATCTCCAACTAGATGTGAAGGGCGGCCCGGGCAACGCGATCACCAACGGTTTCTCCTATGTCTTGCGTGGGTTGAGGGTGAAGCCGCGCCGAGCGAATGGCCGGATCGGCTTTCATTCCTTGCGCAAGAGTGTCATCCAAGAACTTCAAGGCTCACCGCTGCTGGAAGAGCGGCGGCGTGCGTTCGTGGGACACGAAGACGGGGACGATGATGTCCACCGGACGGTGTATATGAGGGAATGGCGGCCGGAGGAACTGGCCGCACTCTTCCCGGGCCTCACGTGGGGGACGTGGTTGGATATCCCCGGACTGAAACGCTTACTCACCTAGGCAAACGTGGCATCCAAATCATGGAGCGCTTCGACCACCCGCTTGACCGTGGGTGCCTCGAAGTCCTCACGGTCTTCTTCTTCATGCGTCCCCTTATTGAGCGACAGCCATGCTTGAGAGTTGATCTTCGCCGTAAGAATGGCTTCCAGCGCACCGTATCGGGCGCGCCATGGATCATCCTTCAGCGTGCCAGTTCCAACCGCTTTTCCGATGACGCTAAGTAGAGTCTCGGCCACATTGCGAAGGTCTGGTGCGGTCCCGGGGCCGCGTAGTCGTAACGGCAGAACCGCCAACTGCGGAGCATCCTTAATCAGCTTTTTCCATACCTGCGTGACCAAGCCTTCGAGGGCTTGGCGGGAATGGGCGAGGGCGCCCCGCAAGTTGTAGTCGGCAAAACAGGCGCTTGCCTGGATCAAGTAGTTCCTCGTGTTGCCACCGCTGACGAGCGGGTGGTGCTCGCCATCGTGATGACGCAGCACATAGAGTTCCGCTTTGGGCGCGTGTTTGTTGTGGATGTCCTTAATGAACTCGTCGCTATGACAGGTGATGATCATCTGTTTCTTGATGAGTTCTGGATGTCCAAACAAGGTGCTGCGGATGCCTTCACGGTGATCGTGATCGATGGCGTTGACCGCATCGTCCAGAAGCACAACGGGTAGCCCGAGTTTGATGTTCTTCGCTAAGAGGATGGCCAATCCGAGGCAGCGTAGATGGCCCTCACTTAAGAGCGCCAATGCGTTGTGCCAACGGTCGGGCGCTCCTTTGAAACAGACCTCCATGGGCCTACCGCCGATCAGCGGGAGGCGCAGTTCGTGGATCAGATCGTCCGGATGGTCTTGGACGTTGAAGCAGTTGTAGAGGTCCACGACCACTTCGTTGAGGTCGGCCATCAGCCGCTCGGGAAGACTCGCCAGATACTCCTTCAGCGAGGCATAAAAGGCCTCGTAAGCCCCTTTGATCCGCACCTCGACCTGGTGATCCGCCGTCTCGGCGGCGACCTCCGCAACCAATGGTGCTGTCTGTGCGTCGAAAACTGCCACCCGCTCACGGGCCGCAACCACGTCCGCATCGAACTGCCGCTGCTGCCCCTCGATGTCGGCCAGGCGGGTCCGAGCCGCCCGGAGCCGTTCCGCTTCCGCGTCCATGGCTTCCCGTTCGGCTCGTTCGGCGGTAAGTCCGTCGTCCCGCTTCTGGAGGGCACGAGCGGCGATCAGGAGCCGCCGCCACCCTCGGTGTCCATAGGCGCCTAAGGCCTGCTCGACGGTGGCAAGGCGATCTGGGCCTGGCAGGGTCCCCGACTGCTCGACGGCCTGGTGAATCGCCGCCTCGATCTGGCCTTGCTGGCGATCCACCTGTCGCTCCAGCCGGTTGGCCTCGCCCTCCAACTCGGCCAGTTCACGTAGGGCCTGGAGTCCAGCGGTCGCGCGGGCAAAGGGGTTGACGGCGACCTGCCCGAGAGGGGTCTCGCACGCGGGGCAGCGGTCCGGCTGCGAGGCTTCAAGGGCAGCAACGGATTGATAGAGGCTTCGGTAGGAAACCTCCTGTGCGCGGGCTGCCAAGGCGGCGCGCGCCTGCTTCAACTGCCGGGCCGAGTCCCGCTCTTCGCGCCGCAAGGCCACCAGGCGGTCAGGGCGAATGCCGGAGACGGGAGGAAGGGGCACGGCCAAGACCGCACGGATCGCCTGGAGCAGCCCGGGCGCCTCCGGTGTGCCGATCCTTGCCTTGAGATCGGCATAGGTCAGGCCGGGCTCGAACGCCTCGGCGATCTGCTGCCGCTGAAGGTCCAGGGCGGCGTGGGTGTCTTCGACGGAGGCGATCTTGGCCTGATCCGCCTGGATCGCCGCCCGCTTCTGCGCCAGGTCCGCAGCCTTGGGCAGGGTCAGTCGAAGTCTGGTGTCCAGCGAGGCCCCGAATCCGCTAACGAAGTCATGGAAGTCCGAGAGGCCGAACAGCGCGGCCAGCATGCCGGTGGCCTCGGCAGGCTTGCGTGCTCCGATTCGAGCGAACGACTCAATGCGGTTCCGCTCGACGATGACAAATCGGTGCCGTTCCTCGTCGGGATGGAGTTCTTGATCTTTGCCGTTCAACCGGGCCATTAGCACAGGCCGCTCATGGCGACCTTCGTGGGCATTGTCGAGGTAGCGCCGTGGCTCCAAGGCGCGCTCGTCGGCTTCCTCGATCCGGCCGAGCAGGGCGAGTTCGATCGCTTCGCAAAGGCTGCTCTTGCCCGTGCCGTTGGCGCCCAAGATGAGGACCGTCGGATGGCCCAGGTCGAACACCTCCTGGCGTCGGAACCCACGGAAGGGGCCAACTTCCAGACGCGTCAGCCGGTCCCAGCCGATGTCAGCGGGATCGCCCGCGGCTGCCGGAGCATCCTCCGGCAGTGGCTGGGCCATCCCCTCCCGGATCATCGGGGTGATTACCCTTGTGCGCTGACCGCCGGCATGGGTGGTCTGGGCGATCTCGCCCAGGTTGGCTTCGACAACCGCGCAGACCTTCAGGACGTCCTCGGTCGTCCCTTTATTCCGCAGCCATTGCTTGAAGCGTGTCACTTCGTTGCTAAGTGCCATCGTGGCTCCCCTTTCCTGTGCGGCAAGGGTAAGCCAAAGGGCGATCATCATCCATCGAATCGCAGGTTCATCGGCAACACATGCCGACCGATTCGCCCTACCAGCAATACCGGGGCATGCTCAAGCAGGTTGTCTACACCTCATCCCTTGATACGACGTTTTCGGCGACGAGGACATACGTTTACGGCGAAGGGGACAACGCCAACCCGCTTCTCCTGACCGGGATTACCGACGAAAACGGCAAGCGTTCTGCCAGTTGGCGCTATGACGCAAACGGCCGAGCGACACTCAGTGTGCATGGCCCAGCGGATTCCGATGCGAGCCGCGTCGAGCTGAGCTATGCGGACGACGGGTCGACGGAGGTGAAGAACTACCTTGGCTCGTCCACCGCCCCTGCCGTGCGTACCCTGACATTCCAGACGCTTTTCGGCGTCACACACCTTGTCGGTGCCGCAGGGAGCACCCCGGTGGGTGGCACGGCTTCGCCGAGTGGTCCGCCATTACTGCCAGCCTCATCCACCTTCGATGCCAACGGGTTTCCCGACCACGTGGTCGACGCCAACGGGGTCGCCACGGATCATGACTACAACGCGTTGGGCCTCGAGACAAAGGTCATTGAAGCCGTCGGCACGCCGGTTCAGCGAACGACCGAGACGGCCTGGGACAACGACCTTCGCCTGCCGCTAAGCAGGGTTGTGAGGGACAGTGCGGGCGTGGCAGTCAACCAGAAGCTCTGGACCTACAACGGGAGGGGACAGGTGCTTGCGACGTGCGAATCGGACCCGCGCACGGTGCAGCAGGCCGCATGTCCGACCACTGGGAGTGTGGCCACTGGTGTCCGTCGCTGGACCTACACCTATTGTGACGCGGTCGATGCCACCAAATGTCCTCTGGTTGGTCTTCTGCTGTCTTCGAAAAACCCCCGCGCGGACGTCAACGCCACCAAGACTTACACCTACTTCATGACGACCGACGAGAGTGGATGCGGCTCTATCGGGCTGTCATGCCACCGGCTTGGCGACCTGAAGACAACAACCAATGAGCTCGGCCAGGTGATGACGAATTTCGCTTATACCCGTCTGGGCAAGGTGGCGAGGACCAAAGACGCCAACGGTACCTTTACCGACTACACCTACCCCCCCCGGGGTGCGCTGGCCAAGAAGATCATCCGCGCCAATGCGAGTGGCGCTGCCTCCAGTGCCGACATGTCGGTGACGCTCGTCTACGACAATGCAGGCAACGTCATATCGACCACCGATGGTGACGGCGTGCAATTGACCTACGCCTACGACGACGCCCATCGCCTGACGAGCGTCAAGGCCAAGGACGGCTCGCTCATGCGGGTGACGCTCAACGCGGCAGGCGCGCGCACAAAGCTTGAGTTTGTCGATGCGACTGGCGTGGTGCGCTCGTCGAAGGGATGGGTGTATTCCGCGCTGGGTCAGGTGGTATCTGTCCTCAACGGCGACGGTGTATTGATCAATGGTGCCGGCTTTGCCGACTCCTTTGATGGGGCCGGCAAGCCCGTCCATGGACAGGATGGGTTCGGTACCCAGACAACACGGGCTTACGACGCGCTGGGACGTCTGTCGTCTACCGTCAACGACGCGGCCGGCACAGCACCATCCACCGCTCATGCGGTGACCAGTTTCAAGTATGACTCGCTCGACCAGATAACATCGGTCACCGACCCCCTCGGGCAGGTGGTGACCACCACCTTTGACGGGCTTGGAAACTTGCTCAAGCAAGTCAGCCCGGATACCGGAACCTCTGTGTTTTCGTACGACCCCGTGGGGAACGTGACCGGGCGGACGCTTGCGACTGGCGGGGCACAGGCCGTGACCTATGACGCGCTGGACCGACCACTGGCTCAGACGGGAGCCCATGCCAAGAGCAACGTCACCTTCGAGTACGACCTCGCCAATGCAGCGTCCGGATGTGCGACGTCCTATCCCATTGGTCGGCTGGTTCGCGCGACGCGTGACGGAACGACCACCACATGGTGCTATGACCGCTTCGGCAATGTCTCGTCGCGCACGCAGAAAACCGATACGGGTGCAGCCTACGCAGTGGCATACGAGTGGTCGCCCGGGGGGCGGGTCAAGACCATCACGTACCCAAGTGGCACGAAGGTCGCGTACACCTACGATGGGCAGGGCAACACGAGTGCGGTTTCGGTTCGCAAACCTGGTTCGACCACGCTCGACCCGGTCGTCGCCCAGGCCAAGTACCTTCCCTTTGGACCCGCATCAACCTTCCAGCTCAATGGCAGGGCGGTTGCGATGATGTACGACAAGTCCTACCAGTCCACAGGCGTGCAGTCCTCGGCCTATACGTTGGTCACAACGCTGGGTGTCGACGGGCAGATTGCATCAATGACCGAAACGATCGGCGGTGTTGCTTCATCCTCTGCATTGTCTTATGACGCCGCGCGGCGCCTGACGAAAGACGCCACCGGGACGGTGACGCACACGTCCCTGACTTATTCCCTGGGCGGAGACCGGCAGTCGAAGGCCGGCGATGGGGTGATGACCGGCGCATATGCCTACCTCACGGGCACCCGCATCCTGTCGTCCGTGGGTGGCTTCGACCGCTCCAGGGACGCAGGTGGCGCCACGACGGGCCTCGCTTCCGGGCAGGGCGCTTATGTCTTTACCTATGACGACGATCACCGTCTCGTCCAGGCGTCCAAGGACGGCCAGGTGGTCGGCAGCTACCGCTACGATGGCCTCGGTCTGCGGGTACGCAAGACAGCGACGGCACCCGCTTCGGGTGTTGACCGCACGTTCGTCCACGATGAAGCGGGTTTGCTGCTTGGCGAATACGGCGACGTGACCCGCGATTACATCTGGTGGGACGGCGTGCCGGTGGCCACGGTCGATACGGTCGGCGGTGTAGGCACGGTGACGTACCTCATTGCCGATGGCGCGGGAACGCCACGTACGGCGGTGAATGCGGCAGGGACCCTCGTTTGGTCCTGGGCGGCGGTGGGCAACGGCTTTGGTGAGTCGCTTCCCAAGTCGTCGGGCGGGTCAACGTATGTGCTGCCCTTGCGTTTCGCGGGCCAGTACTTCGACGCCGAGACCGGCCTCCACCACAACAACCACCGCACTTATGAGCCCGCCACGGGCCGCTATCTGGAAACCGATCCCATCGGACAAGTGGGCGGTGAGTCGCCTTTCGACTACGCCGGCAACAGTCCGCTGATGCGTACAGACGTGCTTGGGCTGTGCTGGTCGAATGCCCGTGCGGTGGCCCATTTCTTCGGTGGCGGTGGAAACGTAACGCTTGGCGAGATTGGGTGTGATGGACAGGTTGAAGGCATGATTCATCCGTTGCGGGAACAGTGGAAGTCCATGACGGAGGCAGCGATGAAAGGGTTTGCCAAGGGCATCCATTGCAATGACGCCGCACCTTACGATGCGTCACGCGCGCCGGGTGCGCGCTCGGGAATCTTCTGGATTGGAGGTGTCTCTCTTCACCAGGACGCAAAATGCCAGGTCCAGCACACATGTCCCCAGTCAAACAACCGCTGTATGGCCGAGGGTTACAACTACCATTGCATTCTCACCAGTTCGATTCATGATTTGTTCGAGAATCCGAGCGACTTCAACAACAGCGCTGGAACGCCCAATGCCGATTTCTGGGACACGTGGAATTACGGCGGCACGACGTTCTATGTCGATGGCTGGTGGCAGGACGAAGTCTCGGGAGGAGGGCAGCTGTGACGTATCGCGTAGCCGGCGTGGTTTTCTTTTGCCTGGTGTCGTCTTCATGCGCCAAGGTTCGTGATTTTGGCTGCCTTTCGGACGGCTATTGGATTGCTGCGCCAAGCCACGCCGAATTTGGTGTGTATGACCGGCAGCAAACAGCGGTGCTTGAACGCAATGTCTTCGAGGTCGGTTTGGTCAAGGGTTTCATCGTTGCGCGTTGTGAAATTCGTGAAGTTGCGAGCGCGCCGCCCCAACCCGATGAGAAGCCGTGCTCGGACTACGGCATTGTTGACACCACAACAGGACAGGTGCGGCAAGGGCTGTCGGAAGCTGAGGCTCGCGCGGTGCTTGAACGGTCCGGGGTGGCGATGCCGAAACTCCACTATGCGAACGAGTGGTTCAACCAGGACTGGCCCGACGGGAATCCGTCGGAGTTCTGCAGGGCAAAATTTCCGGAAGCTCCAGTCCCACAGTCCTGACAACGGATGGCGTCTCGTAGCGCCGTCACTTGTGCAGAATCCCACATCTGCGTGCCCGGATTGGTGGGATGAGCACGGTGTTCGGCGCGCCCTGTTTCCCGTAGGCACCTGATAGTTCTTGGGGGTGGGAATATGATTGCCTTCGCCCTGGGGAAGCGTCAGGGACGACGGTGGACACTGCTAAAGGACGCACCATGCACATGCCCCCCGCCCAGTACTGGCAGAATTTCGAGCTTGAGGCCGAGCTCCACGATGCATTTAAACCATTTTACCGTTACATAAATCGAGGATCTCACTCGGATGCAATCAATTTGACGGACATGGGTGTGATGGACGGAACAAAGTTCCTAGACAAATTCAAAGATGTTTTTGTTAGGACTGGGTTTGTCGAAGACTACGACGCGATGATGGCTTAATTGTCATGCCCCCAACTGCCGTACCAGTGATTACTGCCAAAGGCTGACAATCCCTGGTCACGGGTAGATCTGCTCGACTTCCCGTCATTTTCGATGGATGCTTTCTGAAGGTTGCACGAAAAGGAGAACCTCGATGGTGCAGTTCCCGTGGGGCAAGGCATGGCTTCGAGGTGTGCGTATCCTGGCGCCCATATTGGGACTGCTGATGGCGTTCTCCGCAGCAGCCGGCGACATCGTCATCGGAACCACCGCGACCTTTCATTCCGCCAAGCTAAATGAGGACCGCACCTATCAGGTGATGTTGCCTGCCTCTTACGAGAGATCCCCGAACCGGACTTACCCGGTGGTGTACGTTCTGGATGGCGAGACCCAGTTCCAACATACCGCTGCCGATGCGGCATTTCTTGCAGCCGATGGTCAAATCCCCGAAGTGATCGTCGTCGGTATCGTCAGCACCGTACGCATTCGCGACTTTACGCAGACGGATTGGGCGGAAGCCTGGGAGGGAGGTGGTGGTGCGGCGCGTTTTCGCTCCTTTCTGGCCGACGAGTTCCTTCCACATATTGCATCGACATATCGCGTAAGCCCATACCGAGCCTTATCCGGACATTCTGCCGGTGGCCAGTTCGCACTTTATGTGCTGACAGAAGACCCTGCGCTTTTTCAAGGCATCATTGCCATCAGTCCGAGCCTGGATTGGGACCATCGCGTGCCGCTGCGTACATTGCAGGAATCGATACCAAAGCGTCGAGACATCAAGAATTTTGTCTACTTCGCCAGTTCTGATGATTCCGGTGATGCCTTGAAGGACGACCAGGCACTGGCTGCCATTCTCAAGGGGGCGGCAAGCAAAGGCATTCGCAGCATTTATCGTCCTTATCCGCAAGAAACCCATACGGGTATTGCGCTTCCCGCACAGGTAGATGCCCTGCGACAGCTCTTTGCAGGCTATGCCGTGCCGGACGCCGTCGTGTCGAAAGGAGTCGCCAATGTCGAGGCGTATTACGCCAGGCTGTCTTCGACGCTCGGCATGAAGATTTCCGTGCCTGCCTCGGTCCGCAATGCCCTCGCGTTCGACGCGCTGCACGCCGGTCGGAAGAAGGAGGCGTTTGTCATGCTCCACGCCGTCATTGCCGACGACCCGAACTCACCGGAGGCCTTTGATAGTCTGTCTGAGGCCTATCAGAGTGAGGATTCGTTGACGGAAGCGCTTGAAGCCTCGCGCCACGCCCGGTCGCTCGCTGACAAGTACGATCACGACAACGTTGACTACTATGACAGGCAGCTGGCGCGGGTACTGCGAAAGCAGAAGTCTGCAGTTGGAGGCAAATAGTGATGCATCACAGTAGTTCCCGCCTGTGGAGACGGATTTTAACCGCCGCCAATGATCCGCACCCCATGAGGATGTAAAGTCCGCCAACCATGAGGACGGATGCAAAGAAGAGTCGCATACTGCTCCGGGCTTCGGATCGAGGTTCCGCCTCGAAAACGAATTTTGGGAAGCGGGCTTTCAAGTGAAGGAACGCAGAATCTCCTGCGCGATGCTCTGAATGTTCGTTGGAACCCGCGTATCTACCGTGATCACGATCCCTAGCCCTACCGCCTGATCGTACTCGGCGAGCATCTCCGGCAGCATTTCTTTCAGTGGGTGAGCGGCATGATGGCCGCTGGCAGCGGCGCGATTACGGAAGCGACGGGCGGCTTCCATCTCGCCGCAGTCGCAATGTACCTCGATAATAGAGGCATCCAAGCCGGCGAGCCTGGATCGCTCATAGTCGCTACGGGGTCTAAAGTTGGCTTCTAGGACGGCCTGTGGCGCGTATCGCGCCAGTGCCCATATTAATTCCATCGACGCACCACCCATCTTCCGTGATGCCGCTAAGTCCCCACCCGCATCACCAAACACGTTGATCAAGGTCTCTTTAATGAGGTCTTTGGAGAAAAGGGGAAATCCAAGTCGTGCTGCAAGCGGAACTGCCAGGGTTGTTTTCCCAGCGCCGGGCGCACCGGACACAATCACAATCTTTCTGTCAGCAGCCGCCACGATGCACCCGTTTGGTGATTCTCGCTCCAGACGCTACACGATGCACGTCCGTTTCCACAAAGGAAGATGGAACGGGATGGCGGGGCAGGGTCAAAGGCATAAGGGGCTGAGCGTCGTTAGGAATCGTATAATAGGGGGCGCTACACGGGGGAAATCGCGTGAGTACGTCCACCCCGCCCATTGGTGCCTGCTCCCCTTAGGGCGGCCAGGTAGCCCAAACCAGCCTCTCCTAAAACAACAGAGAATGTCGTGAACACATCAACTCCCTCCGCGTGCCCGCAGTGCGGCATGCAGAACGTCTATCCCGATGGGGATCTGTACATCTGTGCCGATTGCGCGCACGAGTGGCCGCAGAAGCAGGCGGATGGCGCGGAGCACGCCGCCGTGACGCGAGACGTTCACGGGAACGTGCTCAGTAACGGCGATACGGTCGTGGTGATCAAGGATCTGAAGGTGAAGGGTTCTTCCATTCCCCTCAAGCAAGGCACCGTCATCCGTAACATCCGCTTGGTCGACGGGGACGCTGAACACATCGAAGGCAGTTCGGACAAGATCAAGGGTCTGGTGCTCAAGGTCTGCTTTCTGAAGAAGGCCTAGTCGCTGCCGCGCGAATCGGCTTTCGCCCGTGAGGGGCGAGCCGATTCCCTAACCGACCTATCCGTAAGGCCGTCCATCCTTGTGCTCAAACTGCCATCCCGAGGCTGTTCGTACAGCTTTGATATCGTCGTTTGGATAGGACACGCTGTCGCCCGGCCGTCGATCGCCTACTTCAAGATAAGTCGCTTCGGTGTCGGACCGATTGACTAAGTGATGTGCTGTACCGTTACTCGGAAAGCCGGAACACGATCCTGCGTTGAGCGTGGTCTCTCCTGCGTCATGCACGAGTGTCAGTTCGCCGGTCAATACAAAGACGAACTCGTCCTGCACCGAATGGCGATGGTGCAACGCGGAGATTGCACCTGGCGGTAACGTTACGTGGTTCACACCGAAACCCTGGAGGCCGAATAGATCTCCCAGGGGGCGCTTGATTCGCCCATTCATCATCGAAGCGTAAGGCTCGGGATAGTTGCTCGGGGTTAGCCTGGGTGGCGCCTCGGGGGCAAACACAGCGACGGGGGGCGCGGGTGGCGATAGATCCGACATAGCGACTCCATACAAGCACTGATTACGATGGAATGACCCAGGTGACTCATGCAGGCGCTCTACTCCAGCACCTACGTTACGATAGCTTGGTAGTGGAATCGATGCGCTATCGGAGCGAGGCCGGTGGCGATCAGGGCGATGTGTATTTTGCGCTTCTACAGCGGTCCGAGCAGTAACGTACGTTGTCCCAGTCCCGCGCCCATTTGCGGCGCCACGTGAAGGGCCGGCCGCAGCCGGCGCAGACCTTTTGAGGCAGGTCGGATTTCTTCTTCATGCGGGGCATGTCGCGTCTCAGGTCGCCATATCGTAGGAAAACGATAGGTGATTTAACCTGCGGCCGGCTGGAAAGGTCAACGAAAGTCGAGTGTCGACTAATGCGGGCACTCCACCGACGCAGATGGAAGAGCTTCATGGCCCCGGCTACCTATCATGTGCTCTGGGGCGCTTGCACGGTGGACACCGAGGCGGCGATGCCGGGCTGCGATGAGGCAAGTTTTTCTCGCCGCCATGGCGGCTCCCACAGGCGCATTGCGACAACGATCCTCGGCTAGGATGCTTACGAATACCGTGCGCTTGTTGACGTCGATGGTCCATCGAGGGATGCCTTTCGCGTTGACCGTGCCGCGCCCCACGCGAAAGGCATCCGATATCTACTCGGTCCGATCCACGAGCGGATCATGTATTGCCGTGAACCAATCCGGTATTCGCGACAGGTCGCCCTCCATGGCGATCTGGCCTGTCTGTTTCGCTCGATCGAGCGCCGCCCCATACGCCGGGTCATCCGTGTAAAGCAGATTGAGTTCGCGGGCGACGGCGGCGCTCACCTCGATCACCACGTCGGCATGTTCGTCTGTGTGTACCCCAATCCGGTACGACGGCAACCCGTTGACGATGTCGAATCGGATGCCTTGACCGCGTCCGTTCGGCAGTGTGGCGCCATCGGTGTATCGCTCCACGAGCGACCAGTTCTCATCCGGGGCGAGGCCGGCGCGTAACGCGGCCTCGCACATTAGCGTTCCCAGCATGTCGAACCATGCTGCAGAGCCTTGGGGAAGTTTTCCTGACGTGCTCATGACTCACCGTCTTCCGCGACCGTCAGCACGATCTTGCCTCGGATATGGCCGGTGGCTGCACGCTCATGGGCTTTCCGCGCATCGGCGAGTGGGAATTCGCTGTCGATGGCGACGCGGATCGTGCCGTTGCTAAGCAAAGGTGCGATTTCGGCGAGTTGGGCTCCGTTCGAGCGGACCTGTGTCGCCGACACCGTGACGCCGAGACGCTCGGCTTCTTCGCCTCCATCAAAGCCCAAGGGGAAGACCGGGAAGAGGGCACCGCCACGCTTCAACGTGTGCAGGAAGCGGCCGGTCGTGGGGCCACCGACGGCATCGACGACGAGATCGATATCGCGTACCACGTCTTCGGGCTTGGTCGTGCCGTAGTCGATGAATTCATCGGCACCCAGGTCACGCAGGAAGGTTTCGTTGCTGCCGGAGGCGACAGCGATCACGCGGGCACCGCGCCACTTGGCGAGTTGCACCACGAAATGGCCGACGCCGCCCGCCGCGCCATTGACGAGCACGGTCTTGCCTGCAAGCGGCACGGGCACGTGGGTGTGCGGTTGAAGCGGATTCGGTTCGGTGTGGCCGAGATCGATAAGGAACTGCCATGCCGTCAGCAGAGACATCGGTGCCGCCGCTGCGTGCACATGATCGATGCCTGACGGCTTCAGGGCGAGTTGCGTCGCGGGCACCGTTACATACTCGGCGTAGGCGCTGCTTTCGCCTGCGAGGCCCCCGGGGAAACGGACCATGGCATAGACCTCGTCTCCGACCGCAAAGCTCTGCACGTCTTCGGCCACGGCCTCTACGACACCTGAGATGTCGGTACCCGGGATGATCGGGAAGGCGACCTTGGGCTGCCATTCGGGCGGCAGCATTTTATAGCCCTCGCGCAGGTACCAGTCGGGTGGGTTGATGCCCACGGCATGCACTCGGACCAGAACCTCGCCGGCCTTTATTTGCGGCTTAGGGGCGTTCTCATAAACCAGCACTTCCGGGCCGCCAAACGCATGCAGGCGAACCGCTTTCATTACGTTGCTCATGTCTCTGTCTCCATGGCGCGCGAGGGCGCGTTGTCATGGAGAAAGGGTATGTCCGTGCCATCCAGCTGATAATGGGGCTCCAGTACGCTTTAATAGTGCCATGAAGGAACAAATCGCCCTGGAACGACTGACCGGCCTGATCGCGTTCGCGCGGGCAGGGTCATTGGGCAGCTTCACGGCGGCGGCCCGCTCGCTCGGGATTTCGCCTTCGGCAGTCAGCAAGAGCGTGCAACGCCTGGAGCAGCAGCTCGGCGTGTCCCTGCTCACCCGGACCACCCGGTCGCTCACCTTGACCGCGGAGGGCATGGAGCTGCACGAGCGGGCCCTGAAACTGCTGCGCGATGCGGAGGAGATCGACCAGGCAGCGAAAGCCGCTCGCGGCGAACCGACCGGTACTTTGCGCATTGCGGCCTCGCTGCCGATCGGGATCCATCTGATCGGACCTGCCTTGCCGGCTTTCAGGGAACGCTACCCCCAGGTGTCGATCGATCTCCGGCTCGACGACCGGTTGGTCGATGTCGTAGAGCAGGGCATCGATATTGCTGTGCGTATCGGCGAACTCGCGGATTCGCGCCTCATAGCGCGCAGGCTCGGTCCGTTGCGGCTAGGCGCTTATGCATCGCCAGCGTATCTCGCCAAGTACGGCACGCCCGAGCATCCCGACGATCTGGCGGAACATGAAACGGTCAACTTCCGATATCAGAGCAGCGGTCAGATTTTCCGCTGGCCGTTTCGGATAGGAGGACGCGAAACAGACATCGTGCCTGCGTCGCACATCGTCGTCGATGCGAGCGAGGCTGTCGTCGCCACGTTGGCCGCAGGGGGCGGCATTGGCATCAGTGCGTCCCTCATCGCCGCGCCCTACGTGGCACGCGGCGAGCTGGTGCCGATATTGCAAAGCTTCGCCATGGAGCGTGACACCATCAACGCCGTATGGCCGTCGAGCCGCCGCAACAATCCTGCGGTGAAAGCGTTTCTAGAGCATCTGCGTGACGTCGCCGAGCGCGTCATCGCAGGGAGTGCTGTCAGCTGAGTTGCTCTTCCAGGCTGCGGGTGCGATCCGTCACTTCCGCTCCCGTGTGCAAGGTAGAGGCGGGCTCGATCAACAACACCCAGCATTCCTCATCCGCGACCGGATTGTGTCGGACGCCTTTCGGCACCGTGAGGAACGCGCCTTGCCGAAGCACCGTGACACTGTCTTCGAACTCTATGCGAAGCTCGCCCTTCACGATGTAGAACAACTCGTCTTCGCCGTCGTGCGCGTGCCAGACCAGCTCGCCCTTGAGCTTGGCGACCTTGAGCAGTTGGTCATTGACCTTGCCGACGACCTTCGGCGACCAGTAATCGGTAACGCGAGCAAATGCGGCTTCGAGATCGGTGGCAGGAAACATGTTTGGACTCCCTCCGGAAGGCGACATTGTCCGCTTGTCATTCATGGCTTGTCGACGACCACCCCTGACCGGGGCGGTCGCCTGGCACGCCCTCAACCAGCACGCACGATCTCGGCAGCGAAGTCGCGATAGTTGTGCAGTGGGCGGCCCAGGAGCTTGACCAACCGTTCCACGTCGCCGGCTTCCGGGATCATGCCGTCGCTGACATAGCGCTCAGCCATCAAGCGCATCTCGTAGGCGGTCCATTTCGGCAGGAAGCTAGCCACGGTCTGTTCGAAGCCGCTGGGATCGTCGCCGCCGTAGACGATCGTGCGGCCGAGCAGGTCCGTCCAGATCGTGGCGACTTCGGTGCCGGTCAGGGTGTCCGGGCCCACGAGGTTGATCGTTTCGATCGGCAGCTTGCCCGGTGCTTGATCACGACGGATCAGTTCGATCGCGGCCACCTCGGCGATGTCGCGCGTATCGACCATGGTGACGCCCTTGCTTCCGATCGGCATCGGGTACACGCCGTGGCCCAGGATCGCGTCCTTGACCATGAGTTCGTTGTCGATGAAGTAGCTCGCCCGCAGGATGGTCGCGCTGAAGCCCATCTGCTCCAGCATGCGCTCGGCACCCGCCTTCACAGCGAAGTGCGGCACGTTGACGAAGCGATCGGCATGGATCACCGATAGGTACACCACGCGTTCCACGCCGGCCTCGCGGGCGAGGTTGAGGGTGATGATCGCCTGGGTGAATTCATCGCCGGTCACGGCATTGAGCAAGAAGAGGGTGCGTACGCCCTGGAAGGCGCTGCGCACGGCATCGATGTCGAGCAGGTCGCCCTGGGCGACTTCGACACCGGCCGGTACGTTGGCCTTGGCCGGGTCGCGGGTCAGCACGCGCACCTTGGCGCCGCGCTGGACGAGCTGGTCGACGACGTGGCGGCCGACGCGGCCGGTGGCACCAGTTACGAGGATAGTCATGGCATGTCTCCGGGTTGGGTTGCGAACAGCCCCTATGCTATTGATCCAATTTCGTGTGCATAGCCGTTAGAATTGGACGCTTCGTCTCACAGGTGGAACACATGGATCTGCTCGCACTGGGCGATTTCACCCTGGTGGCCCGTCACGGCGGGTTCGGCAAGGCGGCCCGGGAGGCCGGTCGCCCGAAGGCCACGCTGTCCCGGCGCGTCGCCGAGCTGGAGTCCAGCCTCGATCTGCGCTTGTTCGAACGAGGGGCGCGGTCACTCAAGCTCACGGAAGAGGGGCGCGCCTTGTTCGAACGCGCGGGCATGCTCTTGCTTGAACTGGAGGAGACGGCGGCAGCGATTGCATCGGGCGGTCAGACCGTCCGTGGGCGTTTACGGATCAGCGCACCGCTGCTGTTTTCGCAGACGGCCATGGGAAAGCTCGCGGCGGAGTTTGCGCTTCGCTATCCCGATGTGCGGCTGGAAATCACGGCGGACGATCGCGCCGTGGACATGGTGGAAGAGGCCTATGACCTGGTCATCCGGGTCAACCCGGAACCCGATGCCACACTCGTCGGGCGGATCTTTCTTCGGGATCGACTGGTCGTTGTGGCAAGCCCCGATCTCGCACGTCCTGCGGATGGCTCGCCGGTACCCGCGGTCACGCGCGGGGCGATGCAGCCGGCGCAAACCTGGAACGTGACGATGTCGTCGGGCCCATCGACCCTCACCGTCGCCCCGGTGCTCAGCATGTCGTCCTTGGTGATGGTGCGCGACGCGGTTCGCACGGGCGTCGGCGCAGCGCGCCTGCCACTGTCACTCGTCAGCCACGATCTCGCAGCCGGCACACTGGTTCATTGGGGCGACGTCGAAGGGCCGGAGATCGCTTTGTGGGCGCTGTACCCCACGCGACGATTACTGAGCGCTCGCGTGTCGGCGTTCCTGGAGCATCTTCGAAGCGCTTTTCCACGCGGCACGCCCGATGAACTCGCTGCCTATATGCGTTGACCTGGCTTTCGGTTCACGCGGCGGGGCGGGGGTGCTTATGCCGTCGGTGGCGTATCGAGAAGCACCCAGAGCCGGGCAATCCTGCCACCTTCGAATTCGGCCGCATCGGCCCCGGTGACGGCGATCGGCCCACCTTGCGGGCCGGCATGCCAACGCAGAACGGCGAGACCGTGATGCCCAACGGCCGAGCCCTCAGGGACGAAGGTGAAGGTCGGGCCGAACTGTTCGAGCAACTTGCCCGCAACCGCGCCGATGGCGTCCCGCCCGCGGACGACAGCATCCGGTTCGAACATGACCGGATCGTCGACGTAAAGCTCCGCCAGCGCGGTAGCGCGACGCTCAGCATCCCGTTCGTTGAACACCCGCTCCAGGTTGGAACGGAGCAGGCGGTCGTAGTTGAGGTCCGCTTCGGTCGTTGCCATGGAGGGTGCCTTGGGGATGGTGTTCCGGACCATAACCCACCCTCGCGTGGCGGGCCTTGTAGGTGCTTGCGATCCGTCGTCGATTGGGCACTATGCCGGATCGGCGCGGCAGCTCTGGGGCCGATTTCGATGCCGTTTGCGTGAGCACGGCGATGTCGGGTCTAAAAACGTCGTGCGACTCGGCATTCTCCCGACCGTGTTTTCCAGTAACCCTCGTTCACTCATCGGACCATCCCATGCCTTGGATCATCACCAAATACGCCATCACCGCAGCAGTGGTCGTGCTGGTCTCGGAAGTTGCCAAGCGGAGCGATCGCCTGGGCGCGCTGATTGCCTCGCTGCCGATGGTGACCCTGCTCGCATTGACGTGGCTCTACATCGAAAAGCAACCCACGGAGAAGATTGCCAACCACGCCTGGTATACGTTTTGGTACGTGGTGCCGACGCTGCCGATGTTCCTGCTGTTCCCCTGGTTGCTCAACCGCTTTGGCTTTTGGCCTTCGCTGGGCTTGAGCGCCGTGGTCACCATCGTCTGCTTCGTGCTGTTCGCCTGGATGGTGCGGCCTTGGGGTATCCGACTGCTTTGATCTGCCTTGCCGCCGTAGGGGCCATGCTCATGCCACGCGGGCGTGGTCTATGGAGGCAACGCTGCTGCGCTTCGCACCAACGGCCAGCAGCCAGAAGCACGTGCCCAGCTCGCCAAGCGCAGCGGGTAAGGTGGCGTAGTCGGCGAGCGCCGAACGGCCATAGTCGGACCACATGAGTTGCCCGAACACGTCGATGACATAGCCGAGGCTCCCCAGCATCAGCAGATAGCCCAGCAGTCGTGGAATCATCCGCGACACGACGATGAGATAACCGAGCGGCGCGAGCCACAGTCCCCAAAACAGGCTGGCGATGAGCAAGGCGTGGTCCCAATGATGCAATGCCGTCTGCGCCAGGGTGCGGCTTTCTGCGCTTGTAACCTCGGACAGCAGGTTTGTATCGGTAAGCCAGCCGATCGCGTCAAGGCGATCGGCGGCGGCAACGAGAGACACCGGCACGCTCGCCAGCGCCAGGACGACCATCAGGGCGGCATGCCATGGCCCGGCGTGACACAGCCATCGGTAGAACATGATCGGCAGCACGCAAAAGGCAGCTTGCTCGACGATAAACGCTGCGGTGCCTGCGTTGTAAAGTGCGGGGTGTGCCAATAGCCGTCCTAGTCGGTCAGACGGAGTACCGTCTCCCGCCAGCGTAGCCGGGACGTACATCAGGCTGAACAAGCCGGTCGCCACAACGATCAGATAGATCGCTCCGGTTAGTCGGCCGAGCTGCTTCTCGTCCATGCACGTATCCTTCGGTGCGACTCTCGATGCTCGCGAGTATGCGAAAGGCTTCGTTTGCGGGACCGTGCCGAAAGTATCGTGCCGCGCCTTTGCCGAGAGAATGCGCGTTTTCGGACATGGCGGGTTATCGATGCCTCACCACCGGGTTCTTCAAGACAGCATCCGCAGCGCATCGCACAGTGCCGGCGTCCTTGTCCTCCTCGGCCATTCAATGCCCTTCTATCGCTCCATCCCCGCGTCGTTCTTCGGCATGGTTCTCGGCCTCGTTGGGCTGGGTGGTAATTGGCGCCTGGCGACGCGCCTCTGGGGCATGTCGCCCGTGATCGGCGAGACCATCATGGCCGTGGCCTTTGTGGTGTGGCTGCTGGTGAGTGCGTCGTACACGTTGAAGTGGTGTCTTCATCGCGACGCAGCGGTCGAGGAGGCGACGCATCCCGTGCAGTGCTGCTTCATCGGCTTGGCGCCCGCGACAACGGCACTGATGGCGGTGGTGCTCGCACCGCATTCGCATGGCCTCGCGATGGTCGCGCTGGTGGTCGGCGGGGTAGGCCACGTGCTCTTCAGCATCTGGCGGTTGGGCGGCATGTTGCAGGGCGGTCGCGAGGTGACGACGGTGACACCGGTGATCTACCTGCCTTCGGTCGCCGGGAATTTCATCACGGCCATTGCGGCAGGCACCTTGGGTTATCCATCGTGGGGTGTGCTGTTCTTTGGCGCGGGAGTGTTTGCCTGGCTTGCGTTGGAATCGGTGATCGTCAATCGCTTGTTCCATGCGCAGCCGCTTCCGTTGCCGCTCCGACCGACCTTGGGCATCCAACTCGCTCCGCCTGTGGTGGCTGTCGCGGCGTGGCTCGCCAATACCAGCGGCGAGCCGGCGCTGCTGGTGCAGGCCACCTGGGGGTACGGCATGTTCCAGTTCCTGTTGTTGGCGCGGCTGATCCCGTGGATCGCCGAGCAGCCTTTCAGCCCTGCGTACTGGGCGTTTACCTTCGGTGTGACGGCGCTCTCGGGTACGGCCCTCACCATGACCTCGCGCGGCCTTACCGGCGCCATTCCGCAGCTTGCGCCCGTGCTTTTCGTGGTGACGAACCTCGTGCTGGCCGCGATCATCGTCGGAACGGTCATCCGCGCCTTTCAAGGCAAGCTTTTTCCTGCCGCGGTGATTCGCTCCGCACCCTGATCGGGCGTTTCCTTGCGAACTCGGCTTCCTCGCGCGGCCCTTGCGGCGTGCTCGCGCGACACGGCGTGCGAGCGTTGGTGCATGATGTCGAAAATTCGAAAGGGAGAGCCAGGTCCGAGTCGTTCTTCCTTCGCCATCGTACAGTGACGTTTCCGAAGAGAGGATGTGGCCGAACTATGCTCGAAGACATCAAGGTACCCGTGAGGTTGCGCCTGGCCGGTCTCTGGACATCGTTGATGTTCTGCTATGTCTACGGTGATTACTTCGGACTTTTCGTCCCGGACCACCTGCGCAACATGCTTGCTGGAAACTTCGGGCCGATGGGGCCGACCACGAATGCCCTGCTCGTTGGCGTGAGCGTGATGATGGCCATCCCCGCACTGATGGTGTTTGGCTCCATGGCGCTTCCCGCCGCGTGGTGCCGCTGGGGGAATATCATCCTCGGCGTAATCTATGCGGGCATCATCGTGATGACCCTCCCGGGCGCGGCGCCTTTCTACGTTATGTTTGGCGTGATCGAGATTGCGCTCAGCCTCTTCACCATCGTGACGGCCTGGCGCTGGCCGCGGCTAAAGCAGGCGTAACGGTCGATCTTCACGTTTCGTTGTTCAAGTCCCTTTACCTTCGGCCGATAGGATAGCGAGCTGCGAGGGAAGTCATGGCACAGCAACACTCATGCGGAGCGTGCCGTAACGGCATGGCTTTTGAAGGCACTATCACCATGGCGTTTCAGCCGATCCTGGACCTGTCGGCCAGGCGCGTCTTCGCGCACGAAGCGCTGGTGCGCGGTACCGACGGATCGTCGGCGGCCGACGTGCTCGCATCGGTCCATCCCGAGAACCAGTACGCGTTCGATCAGGCATGTCGTGTCAAGGCACTGGAGTGCGCGGTGGACTCCGAGCTTCCAGCGCTGGTGTCGATCAATTTTTTGCCGAATGCGGTGTACAACCCCGAGCACTGCCTGCGCGCCACGCTCGCGGCCGCCGAACGTGTGAAGTGGCCGCTATCCGACATCATCTTCGAGGTGACGGAGCACGAGCGAATCGCCGACCAGGCACACCTGCTGTCGATCCTGCGGACTTACCACGCCCGTGGCTTCCTCACCGCCATCGACGATTTCGGGGCGGGCTATGCGGGGCTGAATCTTCTCGCCGATTTCCAGCCCGACATCGTGAAGCTCGATATCGGGCTGGTTCGCGACATCGGCGGCGATCGCGTTCGCCAGCGCATCGTGTCGCACATGATGCGTCTGTGCGACGACCTCGATATCAAGGTCATCGCAGAAGGCGTCGAGACGATCGCCGAGTGTTCCGCGTTGCTCGACCTTGGCGTCGTGCTCCAGCAGGGTTTTCTTTTTGCCCGGCCGTCGATCGGCAAGACCATGCCGCCCGTTTTTCCCGTGTAGCGATCAATACTGCAGCCGAAAAGCCTCTCGACGTATCACTGATCATGCCGAGGCGCATGGCGCGCTTCGCCGTTTCAGCGACGAGCAAGGGGAAAAACGGATGAAACCGCTCCAATGGATGATCGCGCTCGCTGCGATCATGTATGGCACGTGGTCGGCAAAGAGCATGGCACGCGAGACCTGCGCGCAGCACCTGAGTGCTGCGGATGCACTCGTTCATGTACCGGTGACGCTGGTGAGCGGGCGGGTCTATGTCGATGCCGCAGTCAATGGACGCGGGCCCTACCGCTTCGCTGTCGATACCGGGGCCAGCGGTGTCGGGCGCGTCGATGCAAGCCTCGTGAAGGCGTTGGGGCTACCCGTAGGTCGTGGGGCCACCTCGTCCGACGCGCTGACAACGAGCACGGTCGACACGACCCAACTGAACACGTTGACGCTTGGTGGCTTGACTCGGCGCAACGTCGAGGTCATCACACGCGACTACCGATCGCGTGTCTCCAAGGAAGCCGCGTTCGACGGCATCCTGGCGCGAGACTTCTTTGCCGACGGCGTTCTGGTCATCGATTATCGTCGGCGCGAGTTATGGTTTGGCCGAAGCTGGCATGTGGCCACGGACGATGCGCAGGCCTTGCCGTATGAACGTGCATTCCGCGTACCTGTGACCATCGATGGCCGATCGTTCGAGGCTCAGCTCGATACCGGGGCTGACGTCGAACTCGTGGTGCCCAAGGCGCTTTGGCCGCAACTGACCGATGCGCCCCTGGCGTCGGCCGGTCAGGCCAGCCTGACCAACGGTAAGGTAGGCACGGAACGGGGCGTATTGCACGGCCCCGTGCGCGTGGGCGCATTGACGCTGAGCGACGTGAACGCCAGCGTCATCGAGGGGTTTCCCGAAGTGGTGTTGGGTTCGGCAGCGCTGCGCAACGCACGGATCATGATCGATCAACGTTCACGAGCGCTGGCCGTTTGCCCGTGAAGGATGGATGGATGCTCAGTCGAGCCCCGTCCAGCGATGGCGCTCGGCCATGGCCAACGCCAGCTTCGGGCTGCGGCGGGCCACACGTTCAAGCGTTTCGCGCTCTGCCCGGATGCGCGGCCAGGCGTCGAGATACGCAGCCAGTACATCGGCATCGCACGCGTAGCGGGCGAAAGCCTCCGGCGTCGCAGAACGCAAGGCCACCGCGCCGTTGTAGCCACCAAAGCCCTGGGTGACGCAGATGGCGCCCCCGTCGGCGTGTCCCGGTGTCGGTTCGGCCTGTAGGTGGAAGTGCGAACCGACTTCGGCGAGATCCGGGTCGAGGCGACGCAGGGTGGGCACGCCGGGGGCAGGGCGACCAAGCACGAATTGCACGGCCTGCGACAACGCCTTCAGGCCGGTCTCGCCCATGGTGTGGCCGTCGCCCACCGCCTTGTGTGCGCCGACGAAAAGCTTGGGCAGTTCGCCCGTGTGACCTTGCAGTTGCGCTGCACCCTGCAAGCCCGCAAGTGCCGTGCCGAGGTCGGTCTTGGAATTGGTGCGCGTGCCGGTGGCATGGGCGGCGAGGTAGTGGAAGTCGCCGAGGGCATAACCGTGGCCCTGATAGGCCATTTCCATCGCCTGCACCAGAGCGTTTTCGCCACCGAAACCGACGCCTGCGAAATGCGCCTTGCCACCGGCCTCGGCACTCTGGCCCCAGCCTACGATGATCGAGGTGATGTCGAGATGGTTGCGCAGCGCGAAGTCGAGCGTCGTCACAAGCAGCCCGGAGCCACCGTGGCCGACCACCGTACCGTCGGCATCGGTGTCGAACGGCGCGAGCGCATCGTGGGCGGTGCGTTCGGGCTCACCCGCATGCGCTTCGTTTTTTGTCGCCAGCTTGGCGCCGGTCATCAAGGCACCCCCGCCGAAGGCTTCGAGGATCCCGTAGCCGGGCTGGAGTGCCGCATCGGCGGCAGTCAGCAACACCATCTTCGGTTTCTGGAAACCGGGGTAATCGAACAGCAATTGCGGCGCGATGTCGGCCAGTGCGACGAGGCTGGATGCGCAGGCCCCAACAGCGGTAGACGGCGCCTGCGGAACGCGCATGAAACCGACCTCGTCGGAACGCAGCGATTCGCGCAGTTCCGGATTCTTAAGCACGCGGCTGATGCTGTAAGACGGTGCAAGCATCGTCGAGACGAGCGCAGGACCGTGCGAACCGAGGGAGTGCGACAGCCGGACCGCAAAGGTGTCTTTCGGAATACCACCGGCAGGCTGCGGCGCATCGGGGCGCAGCCACTGGCCCAATGCGTCGTGGCCGCCGAAGGCGGTGGCGGAGGCGACGCGGAAGCCGAACGGATTGGGCACCAGTTCCGACAACGGTCGGGGCAGGCCGGCCAGGGCACCCAGCGCGCCATACACGAACAACTGTGCCTGCAAAGACGGACTCAGCAAGGGCTCGTCCTGAAACAGGCCGTGCATGTCCTTGAGGCTGGATGCGCGTATGTCTTCGAAACGGATACCGGCAAGCCGGCGCAGGCCACCTGCCTCCAGATCGTGCGGCAGGGGCGCGGCGATGTCGGTCACGGCACGCGGCGCATGGTCGGCGACCCGAGCGACATGGCGGATACCGCTATTGGCACGCAGCTCGGCGCCGTGCAATCGCTCCAGATCTGCGAGGGTAGCCGGTTCGCCGGCATGCTCGCCCGAGGCCCAATGCATGCCGTCCGCCGCGTTTTCGGCGTGCGGATCGAGCGAGACGAGGCCGGCATCGAAGGCGGCCAGTGGCAAAAAATCGGGAGAACGCGCCACCAGCGCCTGATAGGTTTCCGTCGAGCCCACGGCGGAAAGGGTGCACGCGGTGCCAACGGTGACGAGGACCTGATCGCTTCGCAGCATGTTAATCGTCATGACAGGGAAAAGACGATTATAGCGCCCCGACCCATTCCCGCCGCCGGCCGCTCCCGGCCGGCGGCACCGCGTGCAAAGGCTTCAGTTCGAGCCCTGGACCTTGAAATGGGCTTCGGTCGCCTGTGACAGCGTGCCCAGGTCGAAATTTTTCTTGATCTCATCCGCCCAGATCTGCGCGATCACCTTGTAGACCTCCTCGGTGGGATGCGCTTCGTCGCTGGTCGTGGTGCAGAAGGCGTCGAGCTGGTTCCGCGGCGGCGCGCCGTAGCGGACCTCGATGCCCTTCGGTTGGGCCTTCTTGGTGAACCCGTAGGAGTTGAGGTTCCTGCACACGTGATACATGGGCGTGTAGATGTCGACGATGGCGGCTCTGCCGGCGAAGTGGGCGTTGATCTCTTTGGCCAGTTCATGTCCGAAGTTGAGCGAGCCGGTGGAGAAGTCGACCACCTTCTGCGTGGCTTCCTGGCCGTAATAGCGCACGGCGTCCTGCGGATCGGGAAGATTGCCGAACAGGAAGTGGGCGTTGGGGTCCTTCTGGAGAATGTTCTGGCATATCTGGCTCATCTGCCGCGCCACGGCAGCCATGTCGGCCTTGTCGCGCCCGTTGGTCACCAGATCGTTGAGACCGAACCACACCAGATACAGGCCGTTGCCCGGCTGCGGGCCGTAAGCCTTGAGATCCTTGACGTAGCGATCGGACTGCTCCTTGAACGTGCCCAGGCCAGCGCCCCAGCGGTCCGATCCGCCCATTGCGCCGCCTTCGGCATAATTGACGTAGTAGAGAGGATGCGCGGTTGACGACCCGTGGTTGCTGTTCGCACTCCATGTCAGATGCGAGGCAGCAGCAGCCAGCGATGTGGACTGATCTACCGTGATCAACGGCTGGCCGCCGGCCCATTCCCAGATGAAGTCCGTCCAGTTGCGGTTGTCACTGAAGCGCTTCACCTGATTGGTGCGCATCAAGCCGAAAAGCGAAGCGAACTGTCCGGTCAGCGTGTCTCGCTTGACGCCGATATCCGAGAGACTGTCCCCGAAAATAATGAGTCGATTTGCCGTAACGGTCATGGCAGCGTGTCCTTTGGTGTGATCACCCGAGTGATGTGTGCGGTGTGTCCAGCGGCGTATGCCGTGGACTGACGGGTACGCCTGCGGCGTCCCTCGGGGGTCACTATCGCGACGCGCTGCGGTCGCTCGTATCGGGAAAATCCCGATCATGGGCCGCGATTTCGCCGAGCCGATATCGACACGTCCAGGCGCGTCGGATCACATAGCGCGCAGCCTCTCCACGAACGCTGCAATCAACCGGGCGGCTTCCTCGGGTGCCTCCAAGGGCACCAGATGCCCCACGCCGGGCAATACGCGCAGCTCGGCGTGTGCCAGGCGTGGCATCAACTCGGCCTCAAGCGTGTCGGTCGTATCCACCTTGTCCGTGTCGCCCGAAAGCACGAGTACGGGCACCTCGATGCGGCGCACCGCGTCCGTGATGTCTGTTTGGCTGATCTCCATAGGCCATGCCAAGCGGGCTTCGGGTGTGCCGCTCATGCTGTCTTCGATCACTTGTTCACGCTGTTGGGGCGTGAGCGGCCGTCCGGTGAGTACATGTTCGAGCGCGCCTTCGATGCTATCTCGTGTGTCGTACGCCGTGACCATGCCAGCGCGGACCTCGAGCGGTAGGGCGAGCGCGGTCGGCGGGGCCGGCGCGACGAGCACGACGCCGCGCAACCCCGCAGGTCGTCGTGACGCGATGAGCTGGGCAATCTTGCCGCCCATCGAATGCCCCACCAGCACGTACTCGCCGACTTGCTTGTTCGCGAGCACGGCCTCGATATCGTCGGCGTAACCCGCGAGCGTATGGCCTTCTGTAGAACGCTCTGAGCGGCCCCAGCCGCGAAGATCGGGGGCGATTACGCCCATGTCGCGCGGTAGTGCTTCGATGATCGGGGCCCACGTGCGCGACGACCCGCCGTAGTAGTGCAGAAACACCAGGGTGGGGTGGTCTCCGTGCCGTTCGTGAACGAAGAGCGTAGGGCCGGATGGAAGTGTAATGAACATGGCAGGTCACCTGTCGATGTGAGGACGATGGAACTATCCTAGGCACCGGCATCGCCACTGATTAGCGCCTGAAATCGACCGACACTCGGTCAGAAAGGGATCGAATGGACCGCTTGACATGCATGGCCGTCTTCGAAGCGACCGCTCGCACGGGAAGTATCGCGGGTGCGGCGCGCGCATTCGACATGACGCCTTCGCGAGCGAGCAAGCACCTCGCTGCGCTGGAGGCGGAGCTCGGTGTGCTTCTGCTGAAGCGCAGCACGCGACAGTTGACGCTCACGCCGGAGGGTGAGGCCTATTTGCAGCGCTGTCGCCGCATTCTGATTGACGTGCGAGAGGCCGACGACGAAGCGCGCAGCCAGACCGGCACGGTATCGGGCACCTTGCGCGTCACGGCGCCGGTGGCATTCGGTGCGCTGCACCTGGGTCCCGTCGTCGCGGCTTTTCTTCAGAAACATCCCCGGGTGTCGCTGCAGTTCTCGCTCGACGACCGCTATGGCGACCTTCATGCCGACGCCGTGGACGTGGCGCTACGCATCGGCAGGCTCGCCAATTCATCGTTGGTCGCGCGACGCCTCGGAGCGTGTCGGATGGCGCTCTGCGCAGCGCCGGGGTATGTCGCGGCCAATGGAGCGCCGAACGTACCGTCGGATCTCTCCGGACAACCTCTGCTTGCATTCAGCGAAGCGGTGTCGGGACCGGATTGGACGCTCCGCGATGCGCAAGGAGATCGCTATCGCATCGAGGGAAGTACGCGGGTGTCCGCGAACAACGTGCAGGTGCTTGCCGCTGCGGCCGTTGCTGGCGCCGGCTTCGTGTTCGCTCCCACCTTCGTGTTGGGGCCGCTCCTTCGAAGCGGCGAACTGGTGCGCATTCTTCCGAATTACCACGCGGACCCGCTGGACATCAGCGTCGTCTATTCCACCCGTACCTATTTGCCAGCCACCGTACGTGCCTTCGTCGATCACCTGGCCGAGACGCTGGCGGAGCCTTTCGCCTGGGACGACGCAGGCGACGCCTGATCGCGTGCGCCGGGGCGCCGGTAAGCGGATTACAACTTGAACAGCGGTTGCAGCGAGCGGGCCAGCCAGCCCGAGAAGCGCAGCGGTGCATCGGTTGCCGCCACACATACGCAGGGAACGCCGGGCGCCGTTACCGGTTGATGCTCGATGTCGCTGTCGAGATCCGCGACGTCGCCCGCCGCGAAGTGACCTAGGGAATCGTCGTAGGCACCGCGCAGGATCATCGTCAGCTCGTTCTTGCCGTGCGTATGCATGGGCAAGCTGCGGCCGGGTGCCACGCGCAGCAGCATGAGGTGCCCGTCGTCCACGCCGCGCGCCCGGATGTGGTGGATGCCGGGCCCGATCCACTTCCACGGCAGGTCGCGGTACGAGCGCCCGAAGTAGGGCCACAACGGCATCGGCAGGTCATCCGGGTCATGCGCCACGGGGCGGGCCGGAGACGGACGGGGTGCAGAAATGTCCTCCTCG
>Ga0209674_100337_pt1 | contig 28284 bp, 23 predicted proteins | sample AraplaCvi_mMS_r2_FD_184279 | JGI IMG/M metagenome (GOLD analysis project Ga0209674, IMG submission 184279) | Arabidopsis root microbial communities from North Carolina, USA - plate scrape CL_Cvi_mMS_r2 (SPAdes) (version 2) | ecosystem: Host-associated > Plants > Roots > Endosphere | place: USA... | reverse complement strand
AGGCGCGAGCGTTACCTCGTTTGCCTCCATGAATGATTGCTCCCTGTATCTACCCCGCGTGACAACGGCTCGTAAGTGCGTTGGAGTTCGGATGTCCCGTCGGAATAGGCGTTACTCACACTCCTGTCCTTACCGATCATGTGACGGTCGAGCGCGGCATCGGCATATCGCGCATGCCCGGGCGATCGATCGCGAAGCTTGATATTGAACACATGGGGCCCTGTGGTTCTCGATATCATTGCCATGTAGACCCCCACCTCCGGATTGTCTCCGTACGGGCGATTGCGCAACTTTGCTTGATTGAGCTTGAACCTCGCCGTCTGCTCCTGGAGCAAGTCCAGGAAAAACGGATTACCGCTGTGGGAGCCGAAGGCGTTGGTGTTGAACTCACCGAGCATATTCAGATCCCTGTTGGTCACGAGTGGGCCTGTGAGTATTTCGTCTTTCGCTGCCTGCAGAGGATTTTCGCCGAAGGCGGGCTTGAGCATGTCGTCCGTATCGAGGTACATACCTCCCTTTTTGTACTGGATGTAGTTGCGGAGGATGTCACTGGCTGCGGCCAGATTCCGCGTTGCCCTCTCATTCTTCTGAAAGAAAAGAAATGCCTCGTAGTGCGTCGATGCCTTGAAGCCTTCGAACAGCTCCGTGTTTCGCAGATCCACCACCTCCACACCCGGCAGCTTGCTGCGTAGCCTGCTGAGGCTCCCAGAGGTAGCATCATCCGGCAGCACGTAGAGCGTCGGCTTATACCCTTTCGCATTTGCGATGCGGCTGTTGTCGCCAATAAGGTCCGTCAATGCCTTTTCCTTGAAAGGCAGCCCGTCCTTGCCACGCACGCCGCCGAGCCTCATCAACTCGTTGACGTCACCAATCCAAATTTGATTGATTACTTTTGGAATGTCGCTCCTCGGTCCCTGGCGGACACTCGGCCATGACACAGGATCGCGACTGATTCCGAACTCGGTCAGTGCCGCACGCCTGGCCTCATCCGTAGCGCGCGGAGAAGGCACCGCCGGAGCACCCGATGGCCCGCCCGTGACTACGGACTTCCATGCACGGGCGGCGGTGTCGTACTCGACTTCCTCCCACAGTTTTCCGTTCCGGTCGACCAAGCGCCATCTGCATGTTTGCAGATCGAAACGTATGGGCGTCTGGTAGCCGTTCAGGGGCACCATGATGTTTCCGTCCCTGGGCCGATCGATGCCTCGGAAGATGCCCTCCCCCCAGCGCGGCTCGCGCCATTCGATGGGTGGCGGCCTATCGGGAAAACCACCCAGCAACCCGGTATATGGACGCGGATGCCACTCGCCGTTGGTCAACGTAATTGGCCGGCTATTGCCCGCGGCCGTCGGGTGGTAGATCACTCTCTCGACGCTGCCATCGGGCTTGGAGACATTTCGGCTCTTGAACACCTGCCCACGTATCTTTACGTACTCTTGCCCGACGCTATCGCGATACAGATTCGGAGACGGCGAATGCATGGCGCCGGTATCGACATCGCGCACCGCAAACTGCCGCGCGAGATCGTCCCATGCCTCAGATGATCGCGGCGCCGCAACGTTGGCAGGCATCGGGAGCGTAAAGCTTCGCCCCACCGTGGAATGGCGACCGAAGGTGGCCAGTTTGCCTATGGATCGGCCCAGGGCCTTGCCCGCGTAAATGAGTGGACGGGCAAGTAGCGGCGGCCCTACCTCCAGCGCGATGGAGAGTCCAGCCATGCCCAGCTTCCCGTAACAGCCTTCTGCGCCATCCACGAAGCACTCCACGGCTCCCGTCATTCCCATACCGCCTTCCACGAGACCGTAAAGCGGCAGAACCATGCTCAGAAGATCCGACGCACCATTGACGTGATGCGCGACCTCCAACCGGTCCTTCCGCGACGTCGAAACGGCCATGTATCGCGATTCGTTCCGAAGCTGGACGAAAAAGGCGAGCGCACTCGCCCGGAGGAAATCGCCCTCGATTGGAACCATTTGCACGTCGCTTCGCCCGCCCCGCAGAAGAATCCGCGTCGCGGCTGCTCGCTCGCCTGAGACGATGGATTGGACGATGTAGGTGCGCAACGCGGCATCGGTTCGGAACAGAGTCGATATGTCGCCGAGGCTGCGGAACGCGCGAAACGCGCTGCCACTCGGCGCATGAGGAGTGTAAAGAACGAACGCTTGGTCTCCCTCCTGGCCTGTCTCGAAAAGCACGACACCACCGCCTACGCTGGCCTCTCCGACGTGAAGATGGCGCACAGCAATTCGCGACGTGGCGCTCGGATGGGCAAGGGCGTGAAGTATCGAGCCAGTCGTTTTTTCCGTCAGTTCGGACCGTGGCAGCGAACCGCCGCTCGCTACCAGCTCGAACGCCATTCGGTGTCCCAACGCCAGTGCAAATGCGTCGAGGTCTATCGTCGCTTGAAAACGATCGACCGCATCGATGTAGCGCTTGGCGACGTCCGCCTCACGGACGATACCCGTGACTACTTCATCGGACAGACCGGCGATAGGCAACCCTCTGTCGTCAAGGACCTCGTAATGCGAGAGCTGTCTTTGCGTCGCGACCATGTTCTCAAGCGCGATCTCTGTAAGGCTCAGTTTTTTGCCGGTGTGCCAGGTACCTTTCTCGTCGACCTTGTTCCAATTGCCGTCGTCACCCTGCCAGCGTCGTTGCTTACCCTTGTGGTGTTCGCGGTAGGTCCACTCGAACACGGAAATCGCGTCTGGATCGGTCACTTCCAAACCGGCTGCGACCAGCAGCTTCCTCAGGATGTCTCGTGACAATTCTTTCAAGTCACCAGGAATCGCCAGATCCTTTGTCTTGGTATCGAACGATGCACTGAATTTCTTGAGATAGGTTGCCGCCTTCGTCCACCATGCTCGTTTGGCGGCCATCGTCCCGTCGACAACGTCATCGGGCATCAGTAGCTCGAGAACGCGGCGACTGTTGTAGGCATGGATGACAAAGCGTTGATCGAGATCGTCCACCGGGTCGCCATGCGAGGCCAACGTGTGTACGAGTTCTTCTGCCTTCATCGTAGCCTGGGAGGCATGACGGAGTGCCTCGGCGAACTCGCTCGATGCGTTCTGAATCACGCGGTCGATCATCCAGACGAGCCCATCGTCGACGGCGTGCGTACGTACGGTCGCTGACTCACCGAGCGCCTGCACGATCCACGCATGCATGACCGCGGCGCTGTCGAATACCTTTGTCGAAAGATTGGGAGAAAGCAGCAGCACCTTCCCACAATCGCCCTGAGGAAAGGTCGTGCATGCGCGCTCAGAGACCATCAGCGCGTCGGAGGGCACCACGCTGTTATCGCCTTTGCCTGCGAGGGTGACTTCAATGCCAAGCACGCCAGGCGATCCTTCGCCCGCACTCGGATCGGGAGAAATCACCGCAGAGAGAAGCGACGTGGCCGCCTCGTCGAGCGAGCCCTCGTGGACGCCTGCCTCCACCTCCAGCTTCCTGAGTGCGCCTATCGCTCGCGCCACCCATTGCTTTCGCGTCGGAGCCACCCTCTCGGTCGTGGACCTTCGCTCCGGAAGGGGCTGGTTCCAGAATGCGTCGGACTGCTTGTCGTACGCGTGCTTGAAGCTGGCCGATGTCGCGAGGGCCGCCTCCACCTTGGTCAACCCGGAACCGCCGGCAAGTTCAGAAATCCTCGCGGCGGCGGCCGTAGTGCTCGCAGCGCTGAAGAAGCCTGTCTCGGACTGGTTGTAAACCGGAAAGACACCTTTCGCGGCGATTGCTTCCCGATAGACGTCCAGCAGGCGACGGGAGGACACCGTCTTGCTCGCTTCATTCCCATCCGCCGTGAACGTCGTTACGTAGATGTCGCCAACATCGTATTTCCGCAGAATACCCGGAAACTTCTGGTTCAATTCGTCAGCAAGCGCCTTCCTGGATGCCGACGCGAAGTCGGGCCTACCGGCTATCACTGAACGCATGTCGCTCAGCAATTGATTGATCGCCTCGGCATCGGGCATCGCCACGGCGGCACCGAGTTTCGCGTTGTCGGCGCCAGTGACTCGCGTCAGCAAGCGCGCTGCGTCCAAGGCATCGTCTGTAGACACTACCTGCCCGTCAGCAAGCTCTTGCGCTGACGACGATGCGGTCTGGCTTAGGCTCATGGCAATCAACGCCGTCAGCGTATGTCGCACGAACGGTCCCATAGGTAGTCCTTCACGTCTGTGGTGCCCGAGAGTTTTACGGGCGAGACCACCAGGACCTATAGGCCTTCGCTACAACCGGCGTAGTCTATTGCCGCAGCATGCGATTGCAGATCGCCTCGTAGAGATCGGGCAAGCGTTCCAGATCGGCCAACGACACGCATTCGTCCACCTTGTGGATCGTTGCGTTGACCGGTCCCAGCTCGATGACCTCGGCACCCATCGGTGCGATGAAGCGGCCGTCGGAAGTGCCGCCGCCCGTGCTTTCCTCCGGGTCGATGCCGCAGAGTTCGCGGCAGACTTCGGCCGTGATGCGACGCAGGCGCCCGCCAGGGGGAGCAAGGAAGGGATGGCCCGAGAGATGCCAGTCGAGATCGAACGCCACGTCATGCGCCCGAAGGATGGCCTCCGTGCGCTCACGCAGGCCATCGGCCGTACTGGCGGTGGAGAAACGGAAATTGATCAGCGCTACCAACTCACCGGGGATGACGTTGTTCGCGCCAGTGCCCGCGTGGATATTGGACACCTGGAACGACGTGGGCGGGAAATCGGCATTGCCATCGTCCCAGCGCTCCGCAACCAGGGCCGCAAGCGCAGGTGCGAAACGATGAATCGGATTCAGCGCCTTGTCCGGATAGGCCACATGGCCCTGCACACCTTTTACGGTCAGCGTGCCGGACAGGGAGCCACGTCGACCGACGCGAATGAGGTCGCCGAGTGTCTCCTTGGCCGAGGGCTCACCGACCACACAGGCATCGATCCGCTGCCCGCTGCGCGCGAAATGTTCGACCACCTCGCGTACGCCATGCAGCGCCACGCCTTCCTCGTCGCTGGTGAGCAGCAGGCCCACCGTGCCCGAATGCTGCGGATGTGCCGTGACGAAGCGCTCCAGCGCCACGACCATTGCCGCCACCGAGCCCTTCATATCCGCCGTACCGCGGCCATAGAGCATGCCGTCGTGCTCGGTAGGCTCGAAGGGCGGAAACCGCCAACGCTCCTCCGGACCCGGGGGAACCACGTCGGTGTGCCCGAGGAAGGCCAGCACAGGTTCTTCCGTGCCGTGGGTCGCCCACAGGTTGTCGACATCGCCGAAGCGCAGATGTTCGATATGGAACCCTAAGCGTTCGAGACGCGCAGCAATCAACGGCAGGCAACCTGCATCGTCGGGCGTGACCGAGCGGCGGCGGATCAAGTCCCGAGTGAGATCGATGACAGCAGACATGGCTACTTGGCGAATCGCTTCTTGAAGGCGTTGTCGGAGAAGCCGACGGACACCGTGTCCCCATCGACGACCACCGGACGCTTGATCAGCGCAGGATATTCCTTCAGCAGCAACGTCCATTCCGGATCGGTACGCGGATCCTTGCGCTGTGGCAGCAGCGTGCGCCACGTGGTGGACGCCTTGTTTACCAGCTTTTCCCATCCGCCGAGGTGCTCGGCCCAGGCTTTAAGCGTGGCGGCAGGCACCGGGTTGGCGCGGTAATCGATGAAGTCGTGCGCGACGTCGAAGCGCGCCAACCAGTTGCGCGCCTTCTTGCAGGTATCGCAGTTGGGCAGACCGTAGAGCGTGATCGTCATCGTGTCATTCGCCGCTGCGCAGGAGTTCGTTGATGCCGGTCTTGGAACGCGTCCTCTCATCCACCTGCTTCACGATGACTGCCGCGTAGAGACTGTGGCTGCCATCCTTCGCCGGAAGGCTGCCCGACACGACGACGCTGCCGGCCGGCACGCGGCCGTAGCTGACCTCGCCGGTGGCACGGTTGTAGATACGCGTGGACTGGCCGAGGAAGACCCCCATGCCGATCACGGAGCCCTTCTCCACCACCACGCCTTCCACGACCTCGGAACGCGCGCCGATGAAGCAACCATCCTCGATGATGGTCGGATTGGCCTGCAGCGGCTCCAGCACACCACCGATGCCGACGCCACCTGAGAGATGCACGTTGGCACCGATCTGCGCGCACGAGCCCACGGTCGCCCAGGTATCCACCATCGTCCCGGCGCCGACGTAGGCACCGATGTTGGTGTAGCTCGGCATCAGCACGGCATCTTTCGCGATGTGCGCGCCACGGCGTACCAGCGCGCCCGGCACAACGCGCGCGCCCAGATTCGCGTACTCGGTGGCATCGCCATCCGTAAAGCGCAGGGGCACCTTGTCGAACGCGCTGGACGGACCGCCATCCATGACGCGGTTGCCATTCATGCGGAAGTAGAGAAGCACCGCCTTCTTCAGCCACGCGTTGACCGTCCAGCCGCCTTCACCGTTGGGTTCTGCCACGCGACGCTCGCCGGACTCCAGCAGATTGAGCACCTGCTCAACCGCCTCGCGAAGATCGCCCTCCATCTCGTTCTGGGTGAGGGAGGCGCGACGCTCGAAGGCGTCGTCGATGATGGATTCAAGCGTTTGCATTTGCATGAGGGGAAATCCTGGGGCTTTCGGAGCCGATATGCCGCAACAGGCACGTCCGCACGATCTCCCGATGGTTGGGCGATAGCGGGGCGTCGCTGCGATCGGTGAGTTGGAAGAAGTCCTCGACACGTTCGCCGAACGTGGCGATGCGCGCATCATGCACGCGTACTTCAGCTTCGGCCAGCGCTTGCGCCACGGCGGCAAGCAAGCCGGGACGATCGGTGCAGACCAGGGCGAGTTGTGTGCGTTCGCCCGCGTCCACGAACTCGATGCGCGGAGCCATCTGGAAATGCCGAAGATGCCGCGAGAGGCTACGCTTGGGTGGACCGTGACCCACCGGCTGCTCGAGCGCGCGGAGCATGCGCCCGCGAAGTTCCTCGGCGCGCTGCAAGGTCGCGGGTGCCTGCGAATCCGATTCCAGCAGGAGGAACGTATCGAGCGCCTTGCCGGTGCTGGAGACGAGCACGCGCGCCTCGACCACGGAGAAGCGCAGGCGATCGAGCACGGCCGTCACCGTCGCGAACAGACCGTCGCGATCGGGCGTGTAGATGAAAAGCTCCGTACTGCCGCGCACCGAGAATGGATGCACTTCCACCAGCGGTGTGGCGCCGTGCGCACGAAGGATGGCGGCGGTCTGCCAGGCGATCTGTTCGGGACGGTGGCGCAGGAAACTCGTGTCGGGAAAGTCTGCCCACACTTTCGCAATGGCGTCGGCCGGCACGTGCTCTGCCGCCAGCATGGCGAGCGCGCGCTCGCGGCATTCGCGCACGCGCGAGGTGGCATGGCCGGGCTGCGCGAGATCGCTGCGCAAGGCGAAGCGCGTGGCCGTGTAGAGATCCGCGAGCAGGCGGTCCTTCCACGCGTTCCAGAGCTTGGGACTGGTGCCGATGATGTCGGCGATGGTCAGCAGGTAGAGATGATCGAGGTGTTCCCAGTCCTGCACGATCGCACCGAAGCGATGTACCACGTCGGGATCGGTGATGTCCTGGCGCTGCGCGGTGGTGCTCATGGTGAGGTGATGGCGCACAAGCCATGCAACCAGCTCGACGTCGTCCGTCGGCAACTCGAGACGCGTGCAGAATGCGCGCGCCTCTTCTTCGCCCAGCACGGAATGGTCGCCACCACGGCCCTTGGCGATGTCGTGAAACAGCGCGGCGAGCAACAGAAGTTCAGGCTTTTCCAGGTGCGGCCAGACCTCGCAGGCGATGGGAAAGTCGCGACGGGCGGCGGGATCGGCGAAACGCGCCACGTTGCGCAGCACGCGCAAGGTGTGTTCGTCGACGGTGTAGACGTGAAACAGGTCGTACTGCATCCGCCCCACGACCTTGCCGAAGGCTGGGAGGATCGCCGCAAGCAACCCATGTCGGTTCATGCGCCACAACGCTTCCACCGCGGGCGCCCCTCGACGCAGCAGCGTGAGGAAGGCCGCCAGCACCTGGGGATCATCGGCCAACGATTCGCCGAGCGCTGAAACAGCATGCTGAATGCGTCGCATGGTTTCCGCGGTAAAACCCGTGATTCCCGGCTCGTCGAGGCGCGCAATGAATATCTCGACGAGCGCCGAAGGCCGGCGTACGAACAGATGCGGATTGCGCAGTGCGATACGCGAGCCATAGCGAACATAGTCGCTGCCCACCGGCTGCGGTTCGGCCGCCGGGTCCAGCATTTCCTCGAAGCGCTCGACCAATTGCGTGCCGGAACGCTCGATCTGCGTCGCCGCACGGTAATAGCCCTGCATGAACTGCTCGACGCCAAGGTTCTTCGCGTGCTCGTCCTCGAAACCGAGCCGAGCCGCGAGCGCGCGCTGGTAGTCGAACAGGAGACGCTCTTCGGCGCGACCGGCTTCGAGATGCAGCGCGTAGCGATAGCGGCGGAGCGTTTCTTCCGCGCGGGTCAGCCGCGCTGCCTCGACCGGTTCGAGCAGGCCTTCGGCCACCATCGCGTCGAAATCGGGCGCATGCGCCAGTCGCATGCCCAACCAACGGAGCGCGTCCAGCGTGCGTAGCCCGCCGGGGCCATCCTTGAGGTTGGGCTCCAGGTTCTGCGCGGTATCGTCGTAGCGCGCGTGGCGGGCGTCGCGCTCGGCCAGGCGGGCGGCCAGATAAGCGCGCGGCGGCCAGATGTCGGGATCGTCGAGGATGCCGCGCAAGGCGGTGCCGAGGATCGGCCATCCCGCCAGGCGCCGCGCATCCAGCAGGCTGGTGAAGACGCTCGCGTCCTGCGCGGCAAGTTCGCGACACTGGTCCACTGTACGCACCGCATGGCCTGGCTTGAGGCCTACATCCCACAGGCACGCAAAGAACAGCTCCAGCGCCCGCGAGAGCGCGGGCGAGCTTTCGCCCACCATGGCCAGTAGATCCACATCGGACCGCGGAAACAGCATGCCGCGACCGAATCCGCCCACCGCGAACAGCGCGGCAGCGGCCATGTCACCCAGACAGGCGCCCCACACGTGAACGACGATGCGCTCCACGATCTCGGCCCGACGGCGGACCAGGGCGGAGGCGTCCTCGCCATCTCGGAACGCCACCGTGAGCGCCCGATCCACGTCGCCAAGCAATTGGCGCAGCGAGCGGCGCGCTTCCGGCGAGACGCCCGAACGGGGCACGACGGCGGGCAGGCGTGGAAGCGGTGGCAGCGTCACGTCCGAACCTCCTGGGAAAAGCTCGTTTCCGGCGCGCCTTGCGGCACGACCCGGTACGCTTCGGCGCGCATACGGCGCGCCGTACTACGGAAGAACGATCAGGCGGCGTCGGGCCACGGCGTAAGGATCTCGAAGCCGTCTTCGGTGACGGCAATGGTGTGTTCCCATTGCGCCGACAGCGAATGATCCTTGGTCACCACGGTCCAACCGTCCGGCAGCGACTTCGTCTGCGGCTTGCCGGCGTTGACCATCGGCTCGACGGTGAAGGTCATGCCAGGCTTCAGTTCAAGCCCCGTGCCCGGGCGACCGTAATGCAGAACCTGTGGCTCGTCGTGATAGACCTTGCCGATGCCGTGGCCGCAGTACTCGCGCACGACGGAGAAACCCGCCGCCTCGGCATGCTTCTGGATTGCCGCGCCGACGTCGCCGAGCGTGGCGCCGGGTTTCACGGCCTCGATGCCCTTCATCATCGCTTCGAAGGTGGTGTCCACCAGGCGCTTTGCCAGCACGCTCGGCGTGCCCACGAAATACATGCGGCTGGTGTCGCCGTGCCAGCCGTCCTTGATCACGGTCACGTCGATGTTGACGATGTCGCCGTCCTTCAACACCTTGCTCGGGCTAGGGATGCCGTGACAGATGACGTGGTTGACCGAGGTGCAGGTCGTCTTGGGGTACCCGCGATAGCCCACGTTGGCCGGAATAGCCTTCTGCACGTTCACGATGTGATCGTGGGCGAGCTGGTCCAGATACTCCGTGGTAACGCCCGGCTTCACGTGCGGCACAAGCATCGCCAGCACCTCGGCGGCCAGACGGCCGGCCTCGCGCATGGCCTGGATTTCATCGGGGGTCTTCGGTACGACAGCCATAGTTCTCTCTTTTTTCTTTGCCCTCAGGGGATTGGGCCTGCCTTCCCAGATGGGGGCGCCCCTCCCGGTTGCCAGCCTCGGCTTGCGGCGAGAGGCTTCCAAAGGCTACAATCGGCGAGTTTTGCTGACCGGCGCAGTCATCCACAGGATAAACACGGCGGCGATTCGAAGCGCGATTGTAACCGCACGGCGCCACGCTTGGCCCCGGCGCAAGGCAATCGCTTTAACGCCACACACGCATCGGCACCGCCTTCGGGGTGCCCTACCTGTCGTCGTCGCGAAAGGCGTCGCGTCCAGGTCGGGTCGAAGCCGGGGATGCGTGGAGGTCCCAACCCCCATAGAACCGCCAGAGCGGTTCGCCCAGGAGTATTCCATGGCACAAGTCACCATGCGCGAGATGCTGGAAGCCGGCGTCCATTTCGGTCACCAGACCCGTTACTGGAACCCCAAGATGGCTCCGTACATCTTCGGCGCCCGCGGCAAGATCCACATCATCAACCTCGAGAAGACGCTCCCGCTCTTCAACGACGCGATGAACTTCCTCTCGGGCCTGGCCCAGAAGGGCGGCACCATCCTGTTCGTCGGCACCAAGCGTTCGGCCCGCGAGTCGCTCGCCGAGGAAGCCGCTCGCGCCGGTCAGCCGTTCGTCACCGCCCGTTGGCTCGGTGGCATGCTGACCAACTTCCGCACGGTGAAGCAGTCCGTCGCTCGCCTGAAGGAACTCGAAGCCGCCGAGACCGACGGTTCGTTCGAGCGCCTGGTCAAGCACGAAGTGCTGGCCCGTCGTCGCGAGCGCGAGAAGCTGCAGAACTCGCTGGGCGGCATCAAGGACATGAACCGCCTGCCGGACGCCCTCTTCATCGTCGACATCGGCCATGAAGACATCGCCGTGCAGGAAGCCCGCAAGCTCGGCATCCCGGTCGTCGCCGTTGTCGACACCAACTACGACCCGGCCCTCGTCGACTACGCCATCCCGGGTAACGACGACGCCATCCGCGCCATCCAGCTCTACGCCCGCGCCGCTGCCGACTCCATCCTGGAAGGCAAGGCTGCCGCTCCGAACGCCGCCCGTGGCGACGCCAACGAGTTCGTCGAGCTGGACGAAGAAGGCAACCCGGTCGCCAAGGACGAAGCCCCGCGCGGCGAGCGTCGTGGCGCGCCGGCCAAGAAGGGTGCCCCGCGTCGCGAAGGCGGCCGTGACGGTGGTCGCGGCGCCCGCGCGTAAGCGCCCGCCCCTTCCGCATCACCCGGCGCCGCGGCAACACCGCCGCGGCGCCCATCAAAACATTGAGGAATTACCATGGCTGACATCAGCGCTAGCCTCGTCAAGGAACTGCGTGAGCGTTCCGGCGTTGGCATGATGGAGTGCAAGAAGGCACTCGTCGAAAACAACGGCGACATCGAAATGGCGATGGAATGGCTGCGCAAGAACGGCATGGCCAAGGCTGACAAGAAGGCCGACCGCGTCGCCGCCGAAGGCCTCATCGCCGTCGCGAGCAAGGCCGGCTCGGCCGTGCTGGTCGAAGTGAACAGCGAGACCGACTTCTCGTCGCGCAACGAGCACTTCATTCAGTTCACCAAGGACGTGGCCAACGTTGCTCTCGAGACCGGCGTTGCCGACATCGAAGCTCTGAAGGCCGCCAAGCTCGGCGACGCCTCGGTCGAGGAAGGCGCGAAGGCGCTCACCCTCACCATCGGCGAGAAGTTCGAAGTCCGCCGCATGGCCAGCGTGCAGAACGACGGCCCCATCGGCGCCTACTCGCACAGCGGCCGCATCGGCGTTCTGGTCGCGCTCAAGGGTGGCTCGGAAGAGCTGGCCAAGGGCATTGCCATGCACGTCGCCGCGATGAACCCCAAGTTCATCAAGGTGGAAGACGTTCCGGCCGACTTCCTCGAGAAGGAAAAGGAAATCGAGCTTTCGAAGATGACGGACAAGGACAAGGCCAAGCCGGCCGACATCCTCGACAAGATCGTCTCGGGCAAGGTCAACAAGATCCTGGCCGAAGTGACCCTCGTCGGTCAGCCGTACGTGCTCGACGGCGACGTCACCGTGGCGGAAGCCCTCAAGAAGGGTGGCGCCGAGATCGTGTCGGTCGCGCGCCTGGCAGTTGGCGAAGGCATCGAGAAGGTCGCTGACGATTTCGCGGCCGAAGTGATGAAGCAGGCCGGCCTGGCGTAAGCCTTTCCCGTAAGCTGCAAAGAAAAGGCCGCGATTGCGGCCTTTTCTTTGCGTGAAGCGTAAACAGTGAACCGCACGTAGAAGCTGCTCCGTTTTTGCTGTTAACGGTTCACTCTTCACGGTTCACTCTTCACGCTAAACTACGGCCGTTTTGCCCCACACAATCTGGAGACCCCCATGAGCAATCCGCTGAACCACCGCCGCATCCTGCTCAAGCTCTCCGGTGAAGCCCTCATGGGCAGCGAGGATTACGGCATCGATCCGAAGGTGATCGGGCGGCTCGCGAAGGAAATTCTCGAAGTTCGCGACGCCGGTGTGCAGGTGGGCGTCGTCATCGGTGGCGGCAACATCTTCCGCGGCGCTGGCCTCGCGGCCGCGGGCATGGACCGCGTCACCGGCGATCACATGGGTATGCTCGCCACCGTGATGAACGCGCTGGCCATGCAGGACGCCATCGAGAAACTCGGCGGCGAGGCACGCACCATGAGCGCCATCAAGATCAACGAGGTATGCGAGGACTTCATCCGTCGTCGTGCCATCCGTCATCTGGAAAAGGGCCGCGTGACCCTGTTCGCCGCGGGCATCGGCAACCCGTTCTTCACGACGGATTCGGCCGCCGCGCTGCGTGCTGTCGAAGTGGGTGCGGACCTTCTGCTCAAGGCCACCAAGGTCGATGGCGTGTATTCCGCCGATCCGAAACGCGATCCGAGCGCCCAGCGCTACGACCATCTCACCTATAACCAGGTGATCGAGCGTCGGCTGGAGGTCATGGATACCGCCGCCATCGCCTTGTGCCGAGAGAACAAGCTGCCCCTGCGCATCTACGACATGACCGCGCCCGGCAACCTCATGAAGATCATGCACGGCGAGGCGGTAGGTACGCTCGTCGACGCCGGCTGAACCGGCGCTTCCGTGGCACGGCGCAGCATGGCCGTGCCGACGCCGCTGCTATACTCGCCTGCTGACCCGTTCCACCGGATGAAAGCCCATGATCAACGACATCAAGAAAGATGCTGAGACCCGCATGGGCAAGAGCATCGACTCGCTCAAGCACGACCTGAAGACGATCCGCACCGGCCGCGCCAACCCGTCGATCCTCGAGAACATCCGCGTGCCCTATTACGGCACCGACACCCCTCTCTCGCAGGTCGCCAACGTGACCACGCCGGATGCGCGCTCGCTGTCCGTGAAGCCGTTCGACAAGAGCATGGTCGGCCCGATCGAGAAGGCCATCATGGCGTCCGATCTGGGCATCACGCCGACCACGATGGGCATGGACATCCGCCTGAACTTCCCGCCGCCGACGGAGGAGCGCCGCAAGGAACTCGCCAAGAGCGTGGCGAAGGAAGGCGAGCAGGCCAAGATCGCCATCCGCAACGTGCGCCGCGATGCCGTGCAGCACGTCGCCAAGCTGCTCAAGGACAAGGAAATCACCGAGGACGACCAGAAGCGCGCCGACGACGACATCCAGAAGCTCACGGACAAATACGTGAAGCTGGTCGACGACGTGGTCAAGGAAAAGGAAAAGGAGCTGATGGCGCTCTGACGCGCCATCGGAACCGTCCCATGGCAGCGAGGCCCGACGCCCGGGTACCCCGCCACCTCGCCATCGTGATGGATGGCAACGGCCGCTGGGCGAAGCAGCGCTTTCGCCCGCGCACGTTCGGTCACCATGCCGGCCAAAAGGCCGTACGCGAGGCCGTGGAATTCTGCCTGCGCCAGGGCATCGCGTCGCTGACGCTGTTCGCCTTCTCCAGCGAGAACTGGCAACGGCCGCCCAGCGAGGTATCCGCCCTGATGGAGTTGTTCCTGAAAGCGATCGACCGCGAGGTGGACGAGCTTCACGGCAACGGCGTGCGCATTCGCTTCGTGGGCGATCTGGAACCCTTCGCGCCCGAACTGCGCGAGCGCATGGAAGCCGCCATGGCGAGCACCGAGAACAACGCCGCGCTCAACATGAACGTGGCAGTGAACTACGGCGGTCGCTGGGATATCGCGCGCGCCGCACGCCTCGCGGCAGAAGCGGCAGCTCGCGGCGAATTCGCCATCGGCGATATCGACGAACAGCGCCTGCACGGTTATACCTGCCTGGCCGACCAGCCGCCGCTGGACCTGTTCATCCGCACCGGCGGCGAGCGCCGGGTAAGCAACTTCCTGCTCTGGCAGATCGCCTATGCCGAGCTCTACTTCACCGACACCCTGTGGCCCGACGTCGACCAGGCCTGCCTTGCCGAGGCCCTGGACGACTATGCCCGCCGCGAGCGCCGCTTCGGGCGCACCGGCGAACAGGTCGCGGGCTGACGCCGGAATCCCATGCTCAAGCAACGCATCATCACCGCTGCGATCCTCATACCCCTGGTCCTGGCGCTGATCCTCCTGCCGCCCACCGGCTTCTTCGCCGCGCTGATCGCTATCGTCTTCGTGGGCGCGGCGTGGGAATGGAGCCTGCTGGCGGGCTGCCGCACCCAGGCAGGCCGTGCCATCGTCACGGTGGCAGCGGCCGCGATCTTCGCCGCCCTGCTGATCATCCGCACGCCGGGCCTGCTGACCCTGCTGACCGTCATCGGCGTAGCTTGGTGGATCGGCTGCTGCTTCTGGCTGCGAAACTTCAACTTTTCTGCCGCCCCCAATGCAGAGAATCGCCTGCTCAAGCTCGGAACCGGCGCACTGGTGATCGTGCCCGCCTTCGCCGCGGCCACACTCCTGCACTCCAGTGAGCGTGGCAACTGGTGGACCCTGCTCGCGCTCGTGATCGTCTGGGCCGCCGACACGGGCGCCTATTTCAATGGACGGCAGTTCGGCCGGCGCAAGCTGGCGCCGCGCATCAGCCCGGGCAAGACCTGGGCTGGCGTGTACGGCGCGGTCATGGCGGGCGGTCTCGTGGCCTTCCTTGGTGGATACCTGCTCGGCGTGCGCGGCACCTGGCCGCTGTGCGGCATGGTCGTGCTCGGCATCGCCACCGTCGGCATTGCCGTTGTGGGCGACCTGTTCGAGAGCCTGATGAAGCGCCATGCGGCCGTGAAGGATTCGGGCGCGCTCTTCCCTGGGCATGGCGGTCTGCTCGACCGTCTCGACAGCGTCTTCGCCGCCTTGCCTGTGTTCGTGGCCGGCAAGCTCCTGCTGGGCCTCTGAGCATGAGTCCGCGTCAGGTCGCGGTGCTGGGCGCTACCGGCTCCATCGGTGGCAGTACGCTCGACGTCATCGCCCGCCATCCCGAGCGTTTCCGCGCCAGCGTGCTCGTGGCCCATCGCGATACCCAGGCGCTGGCCGTGCTGTGTGAGCGCTTTCGTCCCGACCTGGCGATCATCGCCGATCCCGCCATGGAAGCCGACCTTGCTCGCCGGCTTGCAGCGGCCGGCGTCGTCTGCGAGGTGGCCTCCGGCGCCGACGCCGTCACCGCGGCGGCAGCCGGACCGCTGTGCGACACGGTCGTCGCCGCCATCGTCGGCGCGGCAGGCCTCGATTCCACCCTGGCCGCGGCGCGCGCGGGCAAGCGCCTGCTCCTGGCCAACAAGGAATCCATCGTGATGGGTGGCGCCCTGCTTCTGGACGCGCTGCGCCAGGGCGGTGGCGACCTCATCCCTATCGATTCCGAACACAACGCCATCTTCCAGTGCCTGCCTGGCGGACGGCCCGACCTCGCTCGGTCGGGCGTTCGCCGGCTCATCCTGACCGCCTCGGGTGGCCCCTTCCGCGGCCGGAAGCGCGCCGATCTGGGCGCGATCACACCCGACGAAGCCTGCGCACACCCCAAGTGGTCCATGGGCCGGAAGATCTCGGTCGACTCCGCCACCCTGATGAACAAGGGGTTGGAAGTGATCGAAGCCCATCACCTGTTCGCCGCACCGGTCGATGCCATCGAAGTGGTGGTCCACCCGCAAAGCCTGGTCCACTCCCTTGTCGACTACGTGGACGGATCGGTCCTCGCGCAGCTCGGCAACCCGGATATGCGCACCGCGATCGCCTGCGCCCTCGCCTTTCCGGAGCGGATCGAGGCGGGCGTGGCGCCCCTCGATCTGGCCGCCCACGCCCGGCTCGACTTCGAAGCCCCCGACCTGGAAACCTTCCGTTGCCTCGCCCTCGCCTTCGCGGCGCTGCGCGCGGGTGGCGATGCCACCGCCATCCTCAATGCCGCCAACGAGGTAGCCGTAGAGGCGTTCCTCGCCGGTTCCCTCCCCTTTTTGGGCATCTCGGAACTGGTAGAGCGCGTACTTGAGGAACTGCCGGCCCAAGCCGTGGTCGATGTCCAGACCCTTGTGGCACGTGACGCCGAAGCTCGTCGGGCGGCGCGGGGCGTGCTCCATCGCGCTTACTGCTAAACTCGCTCCACTCCAACACTTTTTCCACCGAGACCCTCCCTCCCCGATGAGCCCTGTCCTAGGTTCCGTGTTCTGGCTGCTGGTTACGCTCGGCGTGCTGGTGACCTTCCATGAATTCGGCCACTACTGGGTCGCTCGCCGCTGTGGCGTGCGGGTGTTGCGCTTCTCGGTGGGCTTTGGGCGCCCGCTGTGGCGTCGCGTGGCGAAGGACGGCACCGAGTATCAGATCGCAGCGATTCCCCTTGGCGGCTACGTCAAGATGCTGGACGCCCGCGAGGGCGACGTCTCGCCGGCCGAGCGCGACGAAGAATTCACCGGCAAGTCGGTGTGGAAGCGGATCGCGATCGTCGCGGCCGGTCCCGCCTTCAATCTCATCTTCACCGTCGTCGCCTTCTGGGCGATGTACATGATTGGCAAGCCGGATGTGGCCCCGGTCGTCACCGCAAATACCGGTAGCGTGGCCGCCGCTGCGGGCATCCGCCCGGGCGATCGCCTGATCGCGATGAATGGCGATGCCGTGGCCACGTGGAGCGACGCCACCGAGATCCTCGCCAACGCGCTGCTCGGCAACGAACCGCTGCCGGTGCGCGTCAAGGGCCTCGACGGCACCCAGCGAGACGTGGTGCTGCCCGTGCAGCGGCTCGATGCCGGCGGCGACATCGGCAAGCGTTTCGACCAGCTGGGACTCGGCCTGCAAGCGCCGCCGGTCGTCGGCCAGGTCGTGCCGGGCGATCCCGCTGCCCTCGCCGGCATCCGCACAGGCGACCGCATCCTCAGCGTCAACGGCAAGCCGGTATCGGATTTCAGCGACTTCACCCGGATCGTGCCGGAGCAGGCTGCGATCTCGCCGAAGCTCAACGTCGCCGTGCAGCGTGACGGCCAGACAAAGACCATCGAAGTCACGGCGCGGATGAAATCCGAACAGGGCCAGCCCACGCGCTGGCTGATCGGCGTGGCCCGCCAGGCCCCGGAAGAAGCCACGCTCCGCTACGGACCCGTGCGCGCCTTCAGCGAGTCGCTTCGCGCCACCTGGTCGGGCACCACGTCCACCTTCAACCTGATCGGCAAGATGCTCTCCGGCGAGGCATCCACCAAGAACCTATCCGGTGTCATCGGCATCGCGCAGGTGGCCAACGATTCGGCCAATCGCGGCCTCGGCTGGTTCCTCAACTTCCTCGCCCTGGTCTCGCTCAGCCTTGCCATTCTGAATCTGCTTCCCATCCCGGTCTTGGACGGTGGGCACCTGCTGTATTACCTTATCGAGTTGATCAAGGGCAGCCCGGTCAGCGAACGCACCATGATCGCCGGCCAATATGTGGGCATCCTCCTGCTGTTCACGCTGATGGGGCTCGCGTTCTTCAACGATATTCAGCGAATGCTCGTGTCGTGAGTCGGTGCCGCGCAGTACGCGGGTCCGACGCACGTGCGCGCCATCGCACGGCATCACCGTATCACCCAGGCTACGGGCGCACACGCGCTCTGCGCCGAACGACGCTGGGCATGAGCCCGGCGCGTGCTCCTCTTCGGTCGCCGGCCTCGTCCGCCGTCGACTGGAATTAACCCAACGGAATCGACGATGAAGCGTATCGCCGCCCTGATCCTGCTTGCCTCCCTGTCCGCCAATGCGCTTGCCGCTTTCGAGCCGTTTGTCGTTTCCGACATCCGTATCGACGGCCTGACGCGCATCGCGCAGGGCACGGTGCTGAGCTACCTGCCGATCGAAAAGGGCGAGACCCTTAGCGACGACAAGGCCCAGGCCGCTATCCGCGCCCTGTACCAAACCAAGTTCTTCAGCGACGTCGAACTCGACCGCCAGGGCGACATCCTGGTGATCAAGGTCATCGAGCGTCCCGCCATCGCCAAGCTCACGCTGCGCGGCAACAAGGACATCAAGGAAGACGACCTGCGCAAGGGCCTGAAGGAAATCGGCCTGGCCGAAGGCGAGACCTTCGACCGCCTGTCGCTCGACCGCGTGCAGCAGGAACTGATCCGCCAGTACTACAACCGCGGCAAGTACAACGTCTCGGTCGAGCCACACGTCACGCGTCTGGATCGCAACCGCGTGGCGATCGACATCGAAATCCGCGAAGGCAAGGCAGCGAAGATCAAGGAGATCAACGTCGTCGGCAACAAGGCTTTCAGCGACAAGGAAATTCGCGACGGCTTCGAGTCGAACACCACCAACTGGCTGTCCTGGTACTCGAAGGACGACCAGTACTCGCGCGAGAAGCTCTCCGGCGATCTGGAGAAGCTCAGCAACTACTACATGAACCGCGGCTACGCCGACTTCGGCATCGATTCCACCCAGGTGGCGATCAGCCCGGACAAGCGCGCCATGTACGTGGACGCGAGCGTGAAGGAAGGCGAGGTCTACACCGTCTCCGACGTGAAGCTGCTCGGCGAACTGATCCTTCCCGAAGAGACCCTGCGCAAGCTGGTCTTCATCCACAAGGGCGACACCTTCAATCGCGGTGCAATCGAAGCCAGCACCGACGCGATCAAGGGCATCCTCGCCAACATCGGCTACGCGTTCGCCAAGGTCACGCCGATTCCGAAGCTCGACAAGGACAAGCGCACTGCCGACCTCACGCTCTTCATCGAGCCGGGCAAGCGTGTGTACGTTCGTCGCGTGGTGTTCCAGGGCAATACCCGTACGGAAGACGAGGTGCTGCGCCGTGAAATGCGCCAGCTCGAAGGCTCCTGGTATTCGCAGGGCGCCATCGATCGTTCGAAGACCCGCCTGCAGCGCCTCGGCTACTTCAAGACCGTGGACATCGACAAGGCACTGGTTCCCGGCACCGTCGACCAGGTCGACCTGACCGCCAAGGTCGAGGAACAGTCGGCCGGCTCGCTGATGTTCGGCGTGGGTTACTCGCAGTATTCCGGCATCATCCTGTCGGCGTCCGTGTCGCAGAACAACTTCCTCGGTACGGGTGACCGCTTCTCCATCGGCGCGGAAACCAGCACGTACTACAAGCGCGTCAACGCGAGCTACACCAACCCCTACCTGACCGACTCCGGTATCCAGATCGGTTACAACCTGGGTTACAGCAAGCTCGACTACGGCGATACCGACCTCGCCAACTACACGTACAGCACGAAGTCGTTCGAGACCACGCTGTCGTTCCCGATCACCGACTTCGACTCGGTGTCGACGAGCCTGGGCGTCAGCTCCAATCTCATCAACACCTCGTTCTACACGCCGAGCCAGCTCGTGGCGTACCAGGACGCCATTGGCAACAAGACGATCCATTCGTGGACGTCGAGCCTCGGCTACTCGCACGACACGCGCAACAGCTACTGGGCCCCGACCCGCGGTGGTCAGCTCACGGCATCGGTCTCGGGTTCGCTGCCGGGCTCCACCGTGCAGTACTACAAGCTGTTCGGCGAAGCCAACCACTACTGGCCCATCGGCAAGGGCTTCGTGCTCTACCTCGACGGCCAGATCGGGTACGGCAAGACCTACGGCCAGACCTACGATCACAACGGGTACTACTACACCGTCGGCGCGGACGGCCAGCCCGTCCAGCACCTGCTGTACCAGAAGGGTGACAAGGTCGAATTCCCGTTCTGGGAGAACTACTACGCCGGTGGCGTGCGCGACGTGCGCGGCTTCCAGGACAACACCCTCGGTCCGCGCTTGTGCGACGGCGGCAGCACCACGCTGGCGCCGAACTCGAAGGGCCAGTGCACGGGCGGCTACTACAGCTACGGCCAGCCGGTCGGTGGCGCGTTCAAGGTGCTGGGTACGGCGCAGGTGTTCCTGCCCCTGCCCTTCCTGAAGGACGTGAACACGGCCCGCGTGTCCTGGTTCGTGGACGTCGGCAATGTCTACAAGAACTATGGCGCGTTCGACGCCAGCGAGCTGCGTGCCTCCACCGGTCTCTCGCTGCAGTGGCAGGCGCCGATCGGTCCGCTGATCATCAACTTCGCCGTGCCGTTCCGTAAGAAGGACGCCGACAGCCGCTTCGTCGAGCGCATCCAGTTCACCTTCGGCAACACGTTCTAAAGCTCCAATCAAAGAACCTGTAGAATCAGAGGGGTGGCTCAAACGCCACCCCTTTCTTTTGGGAGTTTTCCGTGAGCGGGAATCCGCAATTCACTCTTGGCGAACTGGCCGAGCGGTTCGGGCTGGAGGCGCACGGCGATCCGGCCACCACCGTGGACGGTGTCGGCACCTTGGCGACAGCCACGCCCAACCAGTTCACCTTTCTGTCGAACCCGAAATACACCTCGCAGCTCACCGAATCCCAGGCGGGCATCGTGGTACTCGCGGCCGAGTCCTTGCCCTTGCGCCAGGGCGCTGCTCTGGTAGCGAAGGATCCGTACGTCGCTTACGCGAAGATCGCGGCGCTGTTCGAAAAGCATGCCGATGCGCCGCATGGGATCCACGTGAGTGCCGTGGTGTCGCCATCGGCACGCGTGCATCCCAGCGCGAGCGTCGGTCCTTGCTGCGTCGTCGAAGACGGCGCCGTCATCGAGGAAAACGCCGTACTCGGCCCGCATTGCACGATTGGACCGGGTTGCGTCGTCGGTGCAGGCAGCCGCCTCGTGGCGCGCGTGACCCTCGTCATTCGAGTCACCCTCGGCAAGCGTGTCCTCGTGCATCCGGGCGCTGTCATCGGCTCCGACGGGTTTGGCATCGCGTTCGACCGGGACCACTGGGTCAAGCTTCCCCAACTGGGCGGCGTGCGCATCGGCGACGACTGCGAGATCGGCGCCAACACGACCATCGACCGCGGTGCGCTCGACGACACGGTGCTCGAAGAGGACGTACGCCTCGACAATCAGATTCAGATCGCCCACAACGTGCATATTGGCGCGCACACGGCCATGGCGGGCTGCTCGGCCGTCGCCGGCAGCGCGAAAATCGGCCGTTACTGCCTCATCGGCGGCAATGCGGGCATCCTGGGCCACCTCGAACTGGCCGACCGGGTTACCATCACGGCAAAAAGCCTCGTGACGGCATCGATCAGGGAATCCGGTGAATATTCGTCCGGCTCCCCGCTGCAGGAGAACCGCCTATGGCGGCGAAATGCAGCGCGCATGAAACACCTCGACGAGTACGCGCGTCGCCTCGCGGCGCTGGAAAAGGATAAAGGGCAATGACCGAAACGAAAGCTGCCGTGACGCTGCCGGTGGACGTGGAGCAGATCCAGCGGCTTCTGCCGCATCGCTACCCGTTCCTGCTGGTGGACCGGGTCATCGAGATCGATCCGGGCAAGACCATCACCGCGATCAAGAACGTCACGATCAACGAGCCGTTCTTCCAGGGTCATTTTCCCGGCCATCCGGTCATGCCGGGCGTTTTGATCGTCGAAGCCATGGCGCAGACGGCCGGCCTGCTCACCCAGATCACCAGCCAGATCGACGGCCAGTCGGGTAGCCCGCTGTTCTATCTGGTCAAGGTGGACAACGCGCGCTTCTCCGCCGTGGTTGCCCCCGGCGACCAGTTGCGCATGGAGGTTTCGCTCAAACGTCTCATTCGCGGTATGGGCCTGTTCGAGGCTCAGGCCAAGGTAGACGGCAAGATCGTCGCCTGCTGCGAACTGATGTGCGCCGCGAGGGCCGACAAATGATCCATGCCACCGCGCAGATCGATCCGTCCGCACGCATCGCGGACAACGTCAGCATCGGTGCCTACAGCATCATCGGCGCGGACGTGGTCATCGGCGAAGGCACGACCATTGGTCCGCACGTGGTGATCGAAGGCCCCACCGTCATCGGGCGGGACAATCGCATTTCCCAGTTTGCCTCCATCGGCGGCCCGCCGCAGGACAAGAAGTGGCAGGGTGAGCGCACCGAGGTCGTCATCGGCGATCGCAACCTCATCCGCGAGTTCGTCACCATCAACCGCGGCACGGGCGATGGCGGCGGTATCACCCGTATCGGCAGCGACAACTGGCTGCTGGCCTACGTGCATGTTGCGCATGATTGCCAAGTGGGCAACCACGTCGTTTTCTCGAACTACTCGGCTCTGGCCGGGCATGCCGAGATCGGCGACTGGACCATCCTCTCCGGCTATTCCGGCGTGCATCAGTTCTGCAAGGTGGGCGCGCATGCGTTCATCGGCATGGGCTGTCTCGTGGGTTCGGATGTGCCGCCGTTCGTGATGATGGCCAACGAGACGCGTGGCCGTCCGCGCGGCATCAACAGCGAAGGCCTGAAGCGACGCGGCTTCGACACCACCCGCATCGCCGCCATCAAGCGTGCCTACCGCACCTTGTACATGGCAGGCCTGCCGCTCGCCGAAGCGCGCGAACAGCTGATGGCCCAGGCCGAAACGAGCGAAGACGTGCGTCAGATGCTCGAATTCATCGACCGGAGCGAGCGCTCGCTCGCCAGGTAATGCCCGTCGGCGCCGCCATGGCGCCGACGCTTCACGAAGCCGCCTCGCCGGCTGCGGGAGACCACCCCTACCATGCAGCAGACCATGCTCTCGTCCGATGCTCCGCTCATCGCGCTCATCGCGGGCGAGGACTCGGGCGACCAGCTTGGTGCCGATCTCATCGATGCGCTGCGCGAGCGTTACCCGCTTGCGCGCTTCGTCGGCATCGGTGGCCCGCGCATGCTCGCGCGAGGCTTCGAGTCCTGGTACGACATACGCGAGTTGTCGGTGATGGGTTTCGCCGAAGTGGTGAAGCATCTTCCGCGCTTGCTCCGCCTGCGCCGGGAGCTGCTCGCCCGCCTCGTCGCCGCGAAGCCGTCGATCACCATCGGCATCGACGCCCCGGATTTCACCCTCGGCGTCGAGCGCAAGCTCAAGCAGGCCGGTTTCCTCACCGCGCATTACGTCAGCCCGTCGGTTTGGGCGTGGCGGGAGAAGCGCGCGGCAAAGATCGGCGAATCCGCCGAACGCGTGCTTTGCCTGTTCCCTATGGAGCCGGCCATCTATGCACGCCATGGCGTGGACGCACGCTTCGTGGGTCATCCGCTGGCCGACCGTTTCCCGATGGTGTCCGATCGGGAAGCGTCCCGCGACGCCCTCGGTCTTCCTCATGACGCGCCCGTCCTCGCCGTCCTGCCCGGCAGCCGCCCGAGCGAAATCGAGCGCGTGGGAGCCATCTTCATCGAGGCCGCCAGACGTGTCGCGGCCGCCATGCCTGCCGTGCGCATCGTGGTGCCGGCGGCCAACGAGCGGGTTCACGCGCGCCTGGAAACCCTGCTCCAAGGTTTTCCCGGCACGCCCCCTCTGCTCACGGACGGCCGCGCGCACGAGGCCATGCTCGCGTCGGACGCGGTGCTGCTCGCTTCGGGGACGGCCACGCTGGAGGCGATGCTGGCCAAGCGACCCATGGTCGTCGGCTACCGCGTATCGCCCACCAGCTATCGCATCGCCAAGGCCCTGCGTATGCTGAAAACCGACGTCTACAGCCTGCCGAACATCCTCGCCCGTGCCTGCGGGCTTGGCCGCGAACCGCTGGTCCCGGAATACATGCAGGACGACTGCACCCCCGGCAATCTGGCTCAGGCCACGCTCGACCTCCTGGCCGACAGCGAACGCCGCGGCGAGATCGTCGCCGCCTTCGAATACCTGCATCAGGAACTGCGCGGCGGCCTGGACGGCCGGGCCGCGGACCACGCTGCCGAGGCGATCGCGGAGTTGCTGGCCCGTGCCGGCTTGCCCGCAAGCGCGCCCGCGCACTAGGCTTTGCCGATGCCCCGCAAGCGCAACGTCACCTCGCAACTCGCCCGCGATCTCATCATCGCCGGGGTAGATGAGGCTGGACGCGGCCCGCTGGCCGGCCCGGTCGTGGTGGCCGCCGTCATTCTCGACCCCGCCCGGCCGATCCGCGGCCTCGACGACTCCAAGCAACTGAACGAGGCCGTTCGGGAAAAGCTGCACGATCGCATCCTGGAACGCGCCCTCGCCCATTGCGTGGTCTTCGTCGAACGTGACGAGATCGACCGCATCAACATCTTCCAGGCGACGATGGTTGGCATGACCCGCGCGCTCATGGGCCTGTCGATGGCTCCGCAGATCGCGCTCGTCGACGGCAACCGCCTGCCGCGGACCCTTCCCTGCGAGGGCCGCGCCGTCATCGGGGGCGACGCGACGGAACCGGCGATCAGTGCCGCCTCGATCCTGGCGAAGGTCAGTCGGGATCGACACATGCAGGCCATCGAGGCCGTGCATCCCGGCTATGGGTTCGCGAAGCACAAAGGCTACGCTGTGCCCGAGCACCTGGAAGCCCTGCAACGACTGGGGCCCTGCGACATCCATCGACGCAGTTTCGCGCCAGTGAAGCGCTGGTTCGAACCGGACACAGTGGACCAACCCATGGCGGACCTTTTCGCCGCCGCGGTCTAGGGACGCTCTGAACAAGTTATCGCAAGCGCCATGACGTCAGGAAGGGCTGCCAAGGTGGCTGCGTCGCGCCGGGAAGGGTGGTCCCCTTTCCAAGCGACGCGGGCGCCTTGGCGGCCCTTCCTGACGTCACCCTATCCCTTTGTGTTTATGCGTGAGGGCCGAGCCTGTCTGTCCGCAGCTCTTCGGTGCGCCGGCTCAACAGACGGCCAGTCTGCCTTCGCCGACGCCCCTGTGATCTGCGAACAGACAGGCTCGGTGGCGCTTGCGAGAACTTGTTCAGAGCATCCCCGGCCGCGGCTGTCGGACAACCCCTAAAGTCCCTTCGGCCCCTGCCGATACGAAAGCTGACGCCCTCCCCTGAGGGTGTGCACCTTTCCCCTATCGACAGGTAACACCCATGAAGAAGATCGCCATCGCCGCTGTCCTGTTCGTCGCCGCCCCGTTGTCCGCCAACGCCGCTTGCGCAGCCAAGGACTTCGCCATCGACGGCTTTGCCGTGAAGTTGCAGCAGGGCTCGGGCCAGCCGCGCTTCAGCATGAAGGGCAACCTCGTCAACAAGTGCGGCGAGCCGGCTGCCGCGCAGATCCGCATCGACGCCAAGGACGCGTCCGGTAAGGTCGTCGCGAGCAAGCAGGGCTGGCCCGCCGGCACCTCGAACATCGAGCCGGGCAAGAGCGTCGACTTCGACCTCGGCCGCCTGTTCCGTTATTCGCCGGACATGCAGGATTACACCGTCGTCGTTTCCGACGTGAAGGCCTGGTAAGACGCTTTCGGCTCAAACCGGCGCCAGGGGCAGCGAGCATCGCTGCCCCTGGCGTCGGTACGTCAGATCTCGATCCAGGGCACCGTGTCGCCCGCGGCGAATGCCGAATCGCTCGCGCGGAGCCAGGCCAACGCATGCGCTGAGGCGAGATTGCTCAGCATGTGCGATTCCTGGTGCGGCAGCAGGTGCAATACCGCCGTGCTGTTCGTGACGTCCAGACGCATGCGCACCAGCCGGTCGCGCTGCGCATCCGCCGGTACGGCCGAAGCCAGCACGCCCGTGCGCCAGGCCGGTTGCGTTCCGGTTTCACCTTCCAGCAAGCCCAGTACCGCACGCGCATGCACCGCCAGGCACACCAGCACAGCGGCCGGATTGCCCGGCATACCCAGCAACGCCTTGCCTTCGCGCATGCCAAACCACAGCGGCTTGCCCGGCTTCTGCGCCACCTTCCAGAACACCTTGCGCACGCCGAGTCGATCGGCGACGAGTGGAACGAAATCGCGATCGCCGACCGATACGCCGCCGCTGGTGATCACCAGGTCCGCGCTGTCGAGCGCCGCACTCATGGCTTCTTCGAGCGCGGCTTCGTCATCGCGCACATAGGCCACGACGGGCTCGCCGTAACCGTGCTCGACGAACCACGCGCGCAGCAGCGGTCCGTTGGCGTCGTATACCTGTCCCGGTAACAGCGGCTCGCCCACCCGCACCACCTCGTCCCCGGTCACAAGCACCGCGATACGCGGCCGACGACGAACTTCCACCGAACCGACGCCGGCCATCGCCAGAGCGGCCACCAGGCCGGAGTTGATCCGCTGACCCGCTTCCGCGATCACCGTGCCGATCGTCAGCTCCTCGCCTTCGTGGCGTATGGCGTTGCCCAAACGGACAGGTTCACGCAGCACGATGCGATCGTCGTGGCGATCCACGACTTCCTGCATCGCCACGGCGTCGGCGCCGTCGGGGATCGCGCCGCCGGTAAGGATTCGCACCGCCTGGCCCGGCCCTACGGATACCGCAGCGGGCTGCCCGGCTGCCGAGGTACCGACGAGCAACCGTGCTGCCATTCCGTCGGCAGCGCGAACCGCATAGCCGTCGACGGCGCTCTGGGTGAACCGAGGCAGCGCGACGCGCGCCGTTGGCGATTCCGCCAGCACCGCACCCAAGGCCAGTTCGAGCGAAATGTGGTGCGTCGGCAGGGGATGCACCGAGGTCCGATAGTGTTCGAATGCCGCGTGGATCGGCAGGAGCGCCACCTCAGTGACCCTCGCCGTAGCCACCGGGATGCCGGCCACCCGAGCGCCCGGTCTCCAGCAGATGGACGAGGCCCGGCAGCGTGGCGGCCAGCGATTCGCTGGCGCCGCCACGGCTTCCCGGGAACGTGGCGACGAGCGTGTCGCGCACGTAGCCTGCGACGCCGCGGGAGAGCATCGCAAACGGCATGCGCTTCTGGCCAAAGGCGCGTGCCGCTTCCATGATCCCGGGGATCTCGACGTCGAGCATCGGGCGGATCGTATCGACGGTGATGTCGCGCGGACCGAGGCCCGTACCGCCCACCGTGATCACAAGCGCGATACCGCCATCCACCAGCGAGCCAACCAGATCGCCCAGCACAGCGGCATCGTCGGCAATCACCGCATACTCGACGGGGGCGAATCCCGCCTCGACCAGCGCATCGCGCACGTACGCACCCGCGGTATCGCGCTTCGCGCCACTGGCCACCGTATCCGACAGAACCACCACCGCCGCGCTGTGCGGCGTCGCGAGCGTACGGCGATAGTGCGACTTGCCGCCGGTCTTGCGTTCCAGGCGGCAGTCCTCGATGTGCAGCTCATCGGGTTCCGCATAGGGCTTCAGCATGTCGTACAGCGTGAGCGCGGCCAGACTGGCCGCGGTCAACGCCTCCATCTCCACGCCCGTCGGGCCGATCGTCTGCACCTCGGCGATCACGCGCACGGACGTATCGGCCAGTTCGTAATGCACGTCGGCGCGATGGATCGGCAACGGATGGCACAGCGGAATCAGCTCGTCCGTGCGCTTGGCGGCAAGAATGCCCGCGACACGTGCCGTCTTCAGCGGATCGCCTTTTTCCGTGTCGCCCGTGCGTAGCAGGTCGATGCAGGTGGCCGGCGCATGCAAGGTGGCGGTGGCGCGGGCAACGCGCAGGGAGTCCGGTTTCTGGCTGACGTCTTTCATCCGTGGCTCGTATGGGAGTGGTGGCGGTGCGGCGTTGGTGCGGCGTCGTCGAGGTCGTCACGGATGCAACAGCCTTCGACGAAGGCGCTGCTTCCATCCGCGTAGAACTCTTCTTTCCAGATCGGCGCGCCGTGCTTTACCGCATCCACCGCGTAGCGGCACGCATCGAACGCCTCGGCGCGATGCGGCGCACGCACGACGCACACGATAGCGACGTCGCCAATGGAAAGGTCGCCCAGCCGATGCACGATGCGCACGTACGGCACGCCATAGCGCTCGCGTGTGGACTGTTCGACCTCGCGAATGACCTTGGCTGCCAGCGGCTCGTGCGCCGTGTACGTGAGATGGCGGACGGCGCGGCCTTCGTGGTGGTCGCGCACGGTGCCGACAAACAAGGCGAGGCCACCACATTCGGGATGGTCGCTGAGTTCCAGCAGGGGCT
>Ga0209674_100335_pt1 | contig 28475 bp, 25 predicted proteins | sample AraplaCvi_mMS_r2_FD_184279 | JGI IMG/M metagenome (GOLD analysis project Ga0209674, IMG submission 184279) | Arabidopsis root microbial communities from North Carolina, USA - plate scrape CL_Cvi_mMS_r2 (SPAdes) (version 2) | ecosystem: Host-associated > Plants > Roots > Endosphere | place: USA... | reverse complement strand
GTCCGGGTGGCTGCGCGCGAGCTTTTGCGTGGAATCAGGCGTCGCGGTCGTCATCGTCGTTTTCCTCAACGTCGTCGTCGGCGGAATCTGTCGCGGCGGCAGGGCCGTCCGCGTTCTTGATCCACTGGAACAGTTCGCGGAAGTAGCGCGGCGGCTTGTTCTGCTGCGCTTCCTTGCGGGCGTTGCGGATCAGCGTGCGGCCCTCTTGCGGATCGGCGTTCGGGTGCTGGCGGATGAATTCGGTGAGCGCGGCGTCGTCGGCGAGCAGTTTCTCGCGGGTACGCTCGATCCAGTGCAGCTTGGCCGTTTCCGCCTTATTGACGCCGTTGTACGTGTCGAGCGCGGTGCGCAGCGCCGCTGTTTCGTCGTCGAGCAGCGAGCGCATCACGCGGCCCACGTATTGCAGCTGACGGCGCTTGCCCTCGTGGTCGGTGATGCGGCGCGCCTCGCGCACGGCGTCGTCGAGTTTTTCCGGCATTGGCATGCGCTTGAGCGCATCTTTGGGCAGCGCGATCAGCGCCGCGCCCAGCTCCTGCAGCGCGTGCATTTCGCGCTTCAGCTGGGACTTGCTCGGGCGGTCGTAGCCGTTCTGGTCGACTTCCGGCTCGGCGGATTCGATGGGTTGAATGCGGGTTTTGCGTGTCATGCCGATATTGTAGCGTGCCGGACCTCGGGAACCCGCCCCGGCGCGGTATGGCGCCGCGCTCGTCGTGCGAAAAACCGTGCTGCGAAGCCAGGTGCGCGAGCGCTGAGCTTGCTATGATCGCGGGATACTTCAACGATGCCCATGCGCCTGTGATCCGTACATGAAGGAACACGAGGCACGGGCGAGGCGCACGCGAGTCGCGCGAGCAGGTGCGAGCGCGCATGGACGAATACCCGGGCCGCTCGGCCCCACAAGGACGGCAACCACAATGGCAGCAGACATGGACGTCAGGCAGCGCTTTTTTCCGCACACCCAGGATGAACTGAAGGAAATCGCCTCGGACATCCTTCGTCACGCGAAGTCGCTCGGCGGCACCGACGCCGCGACCGAAATTTCCGAAGGCGACGGCCTGTCCGTCTCCGTGCGGCGCGGCGAAGTCGAGACGATCGAGCATAACCGCGACAAGATGGTCGGCGTGACGGTGTTCATCGGCAACAAGCGCGGCAATGCGAGCACTTCGGACTTTTCGTCGCAGGCGCTGAAGGACACGGTCGCGGCGGCGTACAACATTGCCCGCTTCACCGCGGAAGACGATTGCGCCGGTCTCGCCGAAGCCGAGCTGCTCGAAACCGAACCGCGCGACCTCGACCTCTATCACCCGTGGAATCTGTCCGCCGACGAAGCGGTGGAGATCGCCCGTCGCGCGGAAGACGCCGCGTTCGCCACCGATCCGCAGATCAAGAACTCCGAGGGCGCGAGCGTGTCGGCCCAGCATTCGCAGTTCGTGCTCGCCACGTCGCGTGGTTTTCTCGCGGGCTACCCCTACTCGCGCCATTACATTGCGTGCGCGCCGATTGCCGGCAGCGGCCGCAACATGCAGCGCGACGACTGGTACACGTCCACGCGCAGCGCCGAACAGCTGGCCGATCCGGAAGCCGTCGGCCGTTACGCGGCGCAGCGGGCGCTCGCGCGCATCGGCGCGCGCGGTCTCGACACGCGCAAGGTGCCGGTGCTGTTCGAGGCGCCGCTCGCCGCCGGGCTGCTCGGCGCCTTCGTGCAGGCCACGAGCGGCGGCGCGCTGTATCGCAAGACGTCGTTTCTCGTCGACAGCCTCGGCAAGCCGGTGTTCGCGCCGCATGTGCAGATCGTCGAAGATCCGCACGTGCCGCGCGCGATGGGCAGCGCGCCGTTCGACGAGGAAGGCGTGCGCACCCGCCAGCGCTCCGTCGTGAAAGACGGCGTCGTGGAAGGCTATTTCCTTTCGACGTATTCGGCGCGCAAGCTCGGCATGCAGACCACCGGTAACGCCGGCGGCTCGCACAACCTGTCGCTGCTCAGTTCCAACACGCGCGCCGAGGACGACTTCGAGGAAATGCTGCGCAAGCTCGGCACCGGCCTGCTGCTGACCGAACTGATGGGGCAGGGCGTGAACTATGTGACGGGCGACTACTCGCGCGGCGCGTCCGGCTTTTGGGTCGAAAACGGCAAGATCCAGTATCCGGTCGAGGAAATCACGGTGGCGAGCACGCTGCAGGAGATGTTCCGCCACATCGTCGCGATCGGCGCGGATACGATCACGCGCGGCACGAAGCAAACCGGCTCGGTGCTGATCGAACGGATGACGATCGCGGGGCAGTAAGCGGTTTTTCGCTTCGGCGCCGCCGCGCCGCTCGCCTCAGTGGCTCTTGCGCCTGTAGGTCACGAACGCGTAGTCGAAATCGTTCGGCGCATCCGCGCGGTGCGTTTCGTGCGCGACTTCTTCCCACTCGTCAGGGTCGACTGCGGGGAACGTTGCGTCGCCCTGAAAATCGGCCGAAATCTCGGTGACGATCAGTTTGTCCGCCAGACGCAGTCCTTCCACATACAACTGCGCGCCGCCGATCAGAAACGCTTCGGGTGCCTGATCCTGGGCGGCGAGCTTCAGCGCTTCGTCGAGCGTGGTGGCGGCGTCGCAGCCCTGGAAGCGCCGCGTCGCGTCGCGCGTCACGACAATGTTGCGGCGTCCCGGCAATGGCCTGCCGATCGACTCGTGCGTCTTGCGCCCCATGATGATGGGCGCGCCCATGGTCGTGCGCTTGAAAAAAGCGAGGTCTTCGGGAAGTCGCCAGGGCAACTGGTTGTCGCGGCCGATCACGCCGTTGTTGGCGCGAGCGACGATCAGAGTGAGCGTCGTCATCGAATGGAAGGGGGAATGTAACCGCACCGATTCTACCTGACACCGGCGCCCGGGCCGCCGCGCGGCCTGTCTTCGGCCGCTTGCGGGCCCCGAGTGCCGCGGGGGACCACGCCAGCTATTTGCACAGATCGTCCGGCGCCAGCTGCTGCACGGTGTGGGCGGCGTCTGACGGAACTGGTAAGGGCAAAGGCAGCGGCGGAGCAATTTCGTCCCACAAAGTCACGCGCGCGGGCGCGGTCAGAGTCACGCGCGCGGGCGCGGTCAGAGTCGCGCGCGCGGGCGCGCTCAGGGTCACGCGCGCGAGCGCGGTCAGTGCGCGCCGTGGCGCCGGCGCCTCGAATGCGAAGGTGGGGTTCTGCCGCGAGCAAAGCGCGTCGGCAACCGCGGCGGGACGCCGCTCGGGCAAAAGCGCCGCGCGCAGCGCAACTGGCATCCGACGGATGCCCAACAACGGTAATCGCATGATGTGCCTCCTCAGGTACGCCAATTAGCGAAACACATGCCACCGGGCCCAATCCCTTGGCCCGTCGGCAGGCAGCCGCATCATCGCGCGGACGAATTAAACAACATTGGCTGAAAACGTTTCAGGTCTGAAACGGCGAGAAGAAAATACCTATTAAGTGTTAATTGCGGCGGTACGAACTACCTGCGCCGCTATGTATGAGAAAAGCGCTTCCACAATTGCTTATTCGTAAGCTGATTACTTATTTATCGAGCCGTGCGCCTTGCTGGGCAAGGGTAGGCGGATTAAATTCGCATAATTGTTTTCCAAGCGGCGCGCGTATAGTAAGCTCTCGGAAAGAGCTCAGAATTTAAAAAAGCCCGCTAACGGGCCGTCTCAAACACACACGCCGCTTTCTGGGGATCAGCTGTCCGCACGGAATGGAATGGCCGTTCGGTTTTTGCTATTTGCGAATCCCGAATGTGCCAGCGTGTCTGAATTGCGGTTCAGGTGCGTGCATCATCCTTAACGTTCGTTGACGAGAGGATCTGAATAATGGAACCCGCAACGCGGCAACTGATTTACGTTTCGCGCGAGCCGAGCGCGGAACTCAACACCCGCTTCCACCAGCGCGGCTGGCATGTGGAAGTGGTGGGATCGGCGCGCGACGCGCGCCGGGCCGTACGCGCCGGTTCGGCAGCGGGTGGCCTGCTCGACCTGTCCAGTCATTTCCAGCCGCATGAAATTGCCGCTTTCGAATCCTGTCTGACCATGCCGAATGTCGGCTGGGTCGCCGCGACCATGCCCGGTCAGCTTCAGGACGCGGCGCTGCGCCGCCTCGTGCGCGATTATTGTTTCGACTATGTGACGGTACCGTATTCCGGCGACCGGATCGTCGACTCGGTCGGCCATGCGTACGGCATGATTTCGCTCGGCGAACCGGCTTCCAATGACGCCTCGCAAGGCGCCGAAGGCGAAATGGTCGGCTCGTGCGACGCCATGCTCGCGCTCTTCCGCTCCATCCGCAAAGTCGCAATGACGGACGCGCCGGTGTTCATTTCCGGCGAATCGGGCACCGGCAAGGAACTGACGGCAGTCGCGATTCACGAACGCTCGGCGCGGCGCAACGCGCCCTTCGTGCCGATCAACTGCGGCGCGATCCCGCCGCACCTGCTCCAGTCGGAACTCTTCGGCTACGAACGCGGCGCGTTCACGGGCGCGAACCAGCGCAAGATCGGCCGGGTCGAAGCGGCCAACGGCGGCACGCTTTTTCTCGATGAAATCGGCGACCTGCCGCTCGAAAGCCAGGCCAGCCTGTTGCGCTTTTTGCAGGAGCGCAAGGTCGAGCGGCTGGGCGGCCATTCCGCGATCGACGTGGACGTGCGGATCATTTCCGCGACGCACGTGGACATGACCGCCGCGATGATCGAGGGACGTTTCCGCTCGGACCTGTATCACCGCCTGTGCGTGCTGCAGATCGACGAACCGCCGCTGCGCGCGCGGGGCAAGGACATCGAGCTGCTCGCGCGTCATATGCTTGAGCGTTTCAAGAAGGACGCGAGCCGGCGGCTGCGCGGTTTCGCGCCGGACGCTATCGCGGCTTTGCACAACTACGGCTGGCCGGGCAACGTCCGCGAGCTGATCAACCGCGTGCGGCGGGCGATCGTGATGTCCGAGGGACGTGCGATCACCGCGCGCGACCTCGAACTGGCCGAGTATGTCGAGATCGTGCCGGTGTCGCTCGCTCAGGCGCGCGAAGCCGCCGAGCGCCAGGCTATCGAGCTTGCGTTGCTGCGTCATCGCGGGCGGCTCGGCGACGCCGCGCAAGAGCTCGGTATTTCCCGCGTGACCTTGTACCGGCTGCTCTGTTCGCATGGCATGCGTCATATGGAAAGCGAACCGCTGTCGACGTCGCACGGCGGCTTGCCGGCTTCGGTGCCGCATCTCTGAAACGCGGCGGGGCGTGCTTGTGAACGCCTTGGGGCGCTGAGGCGGCCCGGCGGTTGCAAGCCGCGGCCTTTGCTGCACTTGCCGCACCTCGCTGCACTTTGTTGCGTCTTGTCGCGCGGGGTTGTCCGCCGCGCCCCCTGTTGGTTCCCGTTCGCTGGGTCTCGCGCCTCTCGCGCGTATTTGCGCATTCTGTGCGCTGCGGATGCGTCGGCGTGAATGCCGGCGCCGGATGGCCGCGCTTGGTAAAATCGGGTTTTCCGCTCAATCTCGCCGCGCGCCGCCTGGCGCTTGCGCCGCGCCGAAGGAACCCGCATGAAACAATACCTGGACCTCGTCCGCACGATTCTCGACACCGGCACGTGGCAGGAGAACCGCACCGGCATCCGCACGATCAGCATGCCGGGCGCCATGTTGCGCTTCGATCTCCAGCAGGGTTTCCCGGCGGTGACAACGAAGAAACTCGCGTTCAAGTCGGCCGTGGGCGAACTCGTCGGCTTTCTGCGTGCGTCGCGCAGCGCGGCGGATTTCCGCGATCTCGGCTGCAAGGTGTGGGACGCGAACGCGAACCAGAATCCGCAGTGGCTGGCCAACCCGTATCGCGAGGGGCCGGACGATCTCGGCGACGTGTACGGCGTGCAATGGCGCCAGTGGCCGGCCTACAAGGTGCTGGACGCCGGCGCGGCCGCGCAGCTCGCCGACGCGACCGCGCGCGGCTTTCGCGTAATGACGGAGTTCGACGAAAACGGCAGCCGCAAGGTGCTGCTGTATAAGGCAATCGATCAGTTGCGCCAGTGCCTCGACACGATCATGCAGAACCCGTCGGACCGGCGCATTCTGTTTCATGCGTGGAACCCGGCGGTGCTGGACCAGATCGCGCTGCCGGCGTGCCATCTGCTTTATCAGTTCCTGCCGAACGTCGCGCGTCGCGAGATTTCGCTGTGCCTGTACATCCGCAGCAACGACGTCGGGCTCGGCACGCCGTTCAACCTGACCGAGGGCGCGGCGTTGCTGCATCTGGTCGGCCGGTTGACGGGCTATACGCCGCGCTGGTTCACGTACTTTATCGGCGACGCGCACATCTACGAAAATCAGCTCGACATGCTGCAGCAGCAGCTCACGCGCGAGCCTTATGACAGCCCGACGTTGGCTATTTCCGACCGCGTACCGGACTATGCGCAGACCGGTGTGTACGAACCCGAATGGCTGGAGAAGATCGAGCCGTCAGATTTTTCGCTGATTGGCTACCGGCATCACGAACCGCTGACAGCGCCGATGGCCGTTTGAGACAGGCGACAGGAAAGAGCCCCCGCGATGCGCAATCGCGGGGGCTTTTTTATGCAGCGGAGCGGCGGCTTGCGAAGTAGCGAAGGCGCTCACCCTCGGTGATGCTCGTCGTGGCCACCGCCCGAATGCTGGTCTCCATGCGGAGCCTGCGGTTGCGGCTGCGGATGAGGCTGCTGCGCCTGCGGCTGCGGACGCGGCTCCTGACGCGGCTGCATCTGCGGCTGCGGATGAAATTCGGGACGAGGTTGCTGCTGCGCTTGCGGCTCGGGACGCGGCTGAACCTGCTGCGGATGAAACTCCGCACGAGGCTGCGGCTGCGGCTGCGCACGCGGTTCCTGACGCGGCTGCATCTGCTGCTGCGGATGAAACTCAGCACGCGCCTGCTGTTGCGCCCGCGCATCGAACCCCGGCTGCGACTGCTGCGGACGACCCTCCGGACGTGGCGCCTGTTGGACCTGCGCCCGCTCGACCGCCTGCGGCCGGTATTGCTGCTGCGCCGGCTGTGGAACCCGCTGCTGCGATTGCGCTTCTCCCACACGTGGCCGTTGCGCAAACGCCGGATTGTCGACAGGATGCGGCGTCTCGCGCTGGCGCATCGCTGCGTTGGCGTCGGCACCCGCCTGCTGCGGGACGCCGGGCCTTGCCGCCTGCGGGTCCCCACCGCCTCGCGGCCGGCTCTGCTGCGCTTCCTGGGCCATCGGCACGTGCGGCTGTGTCCACGCCGGCTCATGGCGGCCGTCGGTCGCGGCTTGCTGAGCCATGCCGTGTTGTTGCGCAAAGCCCGACGCATTGCCGCCGTTCTCACGCGGTGGACGCGGCACGCCGTTCGACGGCGCACCCGCCGCCTGCACACCGGCCCCGGGCTGCGGAACCGGCGCCCCTGCTGCCGCGCCCGGCATCCGCCCGGGCAGATGCGACTGCACGATCCGCACATTCTGCGTCGGCAAGGCACCGGCCCCGCCGGCGAAGCGAGCAGGCACCGACGTTCGCACGATCGGCTGCCCCGCGCCCGGCACGCGCGCCCCGCTCTGGGCGAAGCGCTGGGCAAGAGCGTCGTGGTAAGCCGGCGGTAGCGACGGACTGCGCGTCGCCACCACCGGACGGCTCATGACGCCCGCCGGCGGCCGGTCGCTCGCCCGGCGCTGACCGGGGCCGAAGCTCTCGCGCACCGGCGCGATGCCGGGCGCGCCCGGATTGATCCGCGCATTGCGCCACTGCGCGGGATCGACCTTCTGCGCGAAGCGGCCCACCGGCTGCCCGTGCACGAAAGCCGTCGCCGGCACGGCGGTCACGGCCCGCGGCGCCCGATAGTTGATGTACGTGTTATGGATGTTGGTGATGTGGTAGTTGTTGACCACCGTCGTTTGATTGACGCGTTCGTAGTAGCGCGGGCTCCAGTTGTCGTGCCCACCCCATTGCGGATGCCAGCGCTCGCCCGGGCCGAGCGGGAACCACGCTACGCCCGCTGCTATCGCGCCGCCAATCGCCAGATTCACGCCCCAGTCGACACCGCCGCCGCCACCGCCGACGAAAGCCACCAGCGCCGGGGCGTAGACCGGGGGCGCGCTCACCACGACGGGGCCGGGCACCCATGCCCAGGCATCGTCGACATAAGCCCAGCGGCCATAGTGGTAGGGCGCGAAGCCCCACGGCGCGTCGTCGACCCACGTCCAGCCCCACGGCGCCTGCCAGACCCAGTGGCCGTCGTGGTAAGGCGCCCAGCCGGCGGGCGTCGCGCGCGGCACCCACACTTCGCCGTACTCCGGGCTGGTGCGCCAGGTGCCGTTGGCGTCGAGGTCCTGGTAACCCGGAATTTCGCGCGAGACGTAGCGCGCCGACACGGAGCGGTCTTCCGCAGCGTCGCGGCTCGCGGCCCATTGGTCGAAGGCGTCCGGGCCCGGCACGCCGTTGTCCGCGAGCGCCTGCAGGTTGGTCCCGGCAAAGCGCATCTGCTGGCCGGCGGCGATCGGCACCTCGCCGCCGTCGCCGTAAACCGTCGCGTTGCCGCTGCGCACGGTGACGGTGGTGCTGCTGCCGTCCGGCGCGACGTCGACGCGGTAGTCGCCCGGTCCGTTCAAACCGAGCGCGAGGTTCGGCGTGTCGATTTCATATGAAGACCCCGGCGGCAGCTCCCGCACATGCGCCGACAGCGTGCCTTGCGCGACCTTGAGCTGCGCGCTGTTGTCGTCGAGGTTGAGCAGGTCGAGGCTCGTGGACTGACCGAGCCGCACGGCCGTCGAGCCGATATGCAGTTCCGAGCGCGCGTTCTGATCGTTCCACAACTGGTCGCCGGTGGTTAGCGGCCGGTTGATCTGGGCGTAAGACCAGTCGGCGGCGCCGGCGGGTTCCGTGGTGACGGTTCCGGCCATGTAGTTCAGGCGCGCGACGCGCCCCGGCGGATCGGTGTTCTGTGTGGCCGCGCCTTGCGGCGGAGGGCCGGCTTCCTGCGCGAGCGCGCACTGCGTTGCGAACAGAAAGGCCGCGGTCGCGAGCAGCGTATAGCCGAGGGTGCGATGTCTGGACGGTAGGCGTGGTGTCATGGTTTTCATGATGCGTTCTCCGACGGACGATGCACATGCAGCATCCGTGAACCACTCTACCCGTACCGTCTGTTTCAAGGCCCCCACATTTGTAAGGCCGGCTCACCAGCGGTAACAAAAGGTCTCGATCGGCCTCTCGATCAGGCCTCGACGGGCCTTTTGACCGGGCCTTTTCCCACTTTCCCCGCATTCGGCGAAGATGCAGCCGCCCCAACCGCGCTTTTCGAGAGCTTCGAGGCGGCGTCGCATCGCGTCGCTGCCTCGCTGCCTCGCCGCCTCGCTCACTCGGCGAGAAACGCGTCGAAATGCCGATGACCCGCCGGCGTAATCCGCAGAATGCGCGGCCGCTCGGTTCGTTCGACCCAGCCGCGAGCCGCCCACGATTCGAGCAACGCTGCGCCGAGCGCGCCGCCCAGGTGCGGGCGCCGTTCGCTCCAGTCCGGGCACGTGCAGGCAAAGCGGCGCCGGCGGCTGCGCTGCGCGGACAGGTCGATGCCCCAGTCGGCGAAGCGGGCGGCGCCGTCCGCCGTGGCTTCCAGCGACGTGCCTTGCACGCTCAGCAGGCCGCGCCCGACGAGCCGTTCGAAGACGCGCACCGACAATTCGCCCGCCATATGGTCATAACAGGTGCGCGCGTAGCGCATCTCGGTCGGCACGGTGCGCACCGGTCGCGGCGCCGGACGCTGCGGCGCGCTGACTTGCGCGACGTTGGCGAGCGCCTCGATGGACGCCGCGATGTCCGCCGACGCAATGCGAAAGTAGCGGTGCCGGCCGCGTACCTCGAGCGCGAGCAGCCCGCCGTCCGTAAGACGCGCAAGATGGGCGCTGGCCGCCGACGGCGACAGTCCCGCGATCATCGTCAATTCGCCGGCGGGGCGGGCGCTGCCGTCCATGAGCGCCCACAGCATGGCGGCGCGGCCGGGGTCCGCCAGCAGCGCGCCGATCCGGCTGAGGCCGGGAAAATGATTGTGTTCGTCTGCGAGGATGGCGGGCATGGGGTGCTCCATGGTCAGTCGTGTGGGCGCTGCGCGGGCCGCGCAACGTGTCATGCAGCCACTTTACGCGGCCCATGCATTCGATGTTTCAGCTTAGCGTGAACCGTGGATTGCAGCAGCTACGAAAACCCGGCGCCGCCGCATGCGGGATTGGGCTTCTGCGTGCGCCTGCCGCGCCAGGCTAGAATCGACGCCTGTCTTTGCAGGGAACGCGGTCATGAAAATGGTGTTGGCGCTGGTGGCGTCCATTGTGTTGCTGGGCGCTTGCGCGCAGGGCGGTTCGGCATCGGGCAACGGCAGCGTCACGATGTACGGCACGATCGACGAGGGTATTACTTTCCACAAGTAACCGGCCGATAGGCTCATGGCGTGCCGCGGGTGTCGCCGGGTTGGCAGTAAGTGATGCATCATTGTCATGACTGCCACGCGCGGTCATGTGACGATGAGGCTTTCGTCACTCGAGCCGTCTCGCTCACCGTGGCCGCCCCAGCGTGAATGGCCGCTGTGCGGGCGGTGACCGCCAGGGCCACTTTTCGCCGCCGGGACCGATCCATGCCGCCTGCCGCTTCTGCCACAACTGCTGCTTCGACAACCGCGGTCACCACCGACGCCACAAACGCCGTAACAACCGCCGCCACAACCGCCGTCACCACAACCGCCGCCCCAACCGCCGCTCCCGCGACCGGCTCCGCTCCGCCCGCGGCGGACCGGCACGGCTCAGACCCCGAGGGCCGGCGCGCCGCGCGCGTCCTGGCGGTCTGCCAGGCGTTGTACACCTCATCGGTATCGATCGATCTCACGCTGACGGGGCTCGTCGGCTATACGCTCGCCGACGACAAGGCGCTCGCCACGCTGCCTTTCTCGCTGATCACCGTGGCCGCCGCGCTCACAACCATCTTCGCGTCGTTCCTGATGGCGCGCATCGGCCGCCGCGCGGGCTTCGTGCTCGGCGCGGGCGTCGGCGCGCTGGGCGGCGCCGTGTCCGTGTGGGCGATTTTTCACCACGATTTCTGGGCCTTTTGCGCCGGCACCGCGACGGTCGGCGTGTTTCAGGCGTTCGCGCAGTACTACCGGCTCGCTGCCGCCGACGCCGTCGGGCTCGAAGGCAAGAGCCGGGCGATTTCGACGGTGCTCACCGGCGGCGTGGTCGCGGCCGTGTGCGGGCCGCTGCTCGCCGCGTGGAGCAAGGACTGGCTCGCGCCGGTGGCCTTCGCGGGCTCGTATGCGCTCGTCACCGGACTCGGGCTCGCGTCGATCGTGCTGCTGATGCTGCTGTACCGCGACATGGCGCCCGTGCCCGCCGCGGTCGCGTCGCATGACGCACCGCGGCCCCTCGGCGAGATCGTGCGGCAGCCCATTTTCGCGGCGGCGCTCGCCAACAATGCGCTCGGCTACGCCGTCATGATGTTCGTGATGACCGCGACGCCGATTGCGGCGGTGGCGTGCGGTCACAGCATCGGCGACGGCGCCGCGATCATTCAGTGGCATCTGGTCGGCATGTTCGCGCCGTCGCTGTTTTCGGCGCGGTTGATCGGGCGCTTCGGGGTATTGCCGGTGATCGGCGCGGGCATCATGCTGTCGGCGCTGTGCGGCGTGTTCGCGCTGCGTTCGACCGACCTGGCGCATTTCTACGCGGCGCTCGCGTGTCTCGGCGTCGGCTGGAACTTCATGTTCGTCGGCGGCTCGACGCTGCTTGCGCAGTCCTACCGGCCGTCCGAGCGCGCGAGGACGCAGGCCACCAGCGAATTCGCGACCTTTGCGTGTTCCGCGCTCGGTTCGCTGTTCGCCGGGCAATTGCTGGCGCGTTTCGGCTGGGCGACGATCAATGCGGCCATCTTCCCGCTGCTCGCCGTGGCGGCGCTTGCGACGCTGGCCTATGCGCGCTCGGCGAGGCGCCGCGCGGCCGCAGGAGTGGCGTGATGAGCGTGCGGCATATTGTGTTCGCCGTTGCACCCGATCTCGTGTTGCTCGACGCGTGCGGACCGCTGGAGGCGTTCTGGCGCGCGGAGCTGGCCATGGCGGCGGGCGGCGGGAATGGCGCTGGGAATGACACCGGGAATGATGCCGGAAGTAGCAACGGCCAGCGCGCGTTGTCCATGCCGGGGGCGCCCCCGGCGCGGCCCGTGGCCTATCGCACGACGGTCGCCTCCGTCGACGGCGGTGTCCTGCAGACGTTTCCGGGCCTGCCGGTCGTGACGGAGCGGCTCGACTCGCTCGACGCCGAACCGATCGACACGTTGATCGTCCCGGGCGTTCCCGTCGACGAGCACCGCCCGCTGCAGCCTGAACTGGTCGCGTGGATCAGGCGCAATGCGCCGCGCGCCCGCCGTGTGTGCTCGGTCTGCACCGGCGCGTTTTATCTGGCCGCGGCGGGCCTGCTCGACGGCCGTCGAGCGACCACGCATTGGCGCGACGCGGCGCAGCTGGCGCGCCGTTTTCCCAATGTTCATGTCGACGCCGATCCGATTTTCATCCGCGACGCCGGCAGCGGCGCAGGCGAGCGCGCCGTCTGGACCTCGGCGGGCGTGACCGCGGGCATCGATCTCGCGCTGGCGCTCATCGAGGAAGATCTCGGTCATGCCGTCGCGATGCAGGCCGCGCGGCGGCTCGTCGTCTTCATGAAGCGGCCGGGCGGCCAGTCGCAGTTCAGCGCGGCGCTGGCGGCACAGGCGTCGGCGGGCGGGCCGTTCGACGCTCTCCATAGCTGGATGGCCGCGCATCTGCGTGAAGATCTGACAGTCGAGCGGCTTGCCGAGCGCGCGCGCATGACGCCGCGCACGTTCGCGCGCCGCTATGTCGACGAAGTGGGGCGCACGCCGGCAAAGACGGTGTCGGCGCTGCGTCTGGAGGCGGCGTCGCGGGCGCTGGCCGAATCGCGCCGGCCGCTCAAGCGGATCGCGCTCGACTGCGGTTTCGGCAGCGAGCAGAATCTGCGGCGCGCATTCGTGCGGCGCTTCGGCGTGCTGCCGCTCGAGTATCGGGAACGGTTCATGTCGGCGGTGGCGTCGTCGGCGGGTGGCGTGGCGGTCGGTGTCGATGCCGGCGTCGGTCTCGCGGACCGCGCGGGCGTCGCCGCCCGCTGAAAGGCGCGGCCGGAAGCCCGATTCGTGGCTACGCCGTCAATATTGCGCTCGTATAATCGGCTCCTTTCAATGCATCCGATTGACCGGAGTCAAGATGAGCAGCCATCCCGCAGCGCCGTTGGACCGTTCCGAAACCACCTTCCGTTTTCTCGCCGAACCGAGTTCGGTCAACTTCGGCGGCAAGGTGCACGGCGGCGCGCTGATGAAGTGGATCGACGAAACCGCGTACGCCTGCGCGGCCGTGTGGTCGGGGCGTTATTGCGTGACGGTGAGTGTCGGCAACATCCGCTTTCGCCGGCCGATTCTGGTCGGCAACCTCGTGGAACTGCGCGCGCGCGTCGTGGCGACGGGGCGCACGAGCATGCATATTCACGTGTCGGTGCAGGCCGGCGACCCAAAGGGCGGCGAGTTGCTGCAAACCACGGATTGCCTCGTCGTGATGGTCGCCGTCAACGAGAACGGCCACCCGGTGCAGGTGCCGTCGTTCGTGCCTGAGACCGACGAGCAGAAGCGCCTCGCCCGCTACGCGATGGACGTCAAGGAAGCGCTCGACGCGATCGTCGAACTGAAGCCGGAAGAAGTGGCACAGGGCAAGATCTGAACGCCTGGGTGCGGCGGCGCTGAGCGGGCGGCTCGCCGCGAGCCGCCCGACCTGCGAAGTGGGGGCGCCATCACGGCGCCGAGTGCCCCACCATATCGCCCGGACGGACCCATTCGTCGAACTGTTGCTCCGTCACGTGGCCGAGCGCGAGCGCCGCGGCTTTCAGCGTGGTGCCTTCCTTGTGCGCCTTCTTTGCGATCTGCGCGGCCTTGTCGTAGCCGATATGCGGATTGAGCGCCGTCACCAGCATCAGCGATTCGTTGAGCAGCGTGTCGATCCGCTCGCGGTTCGGCTCGATGCCGACCGCACAGTTCTCGTTGAAACTGTGCGCGCCGTCCGTCAGCAGACGGATGGATTGCAGCACGTTGTGCGCGATCATCGGCCGGAATACGTTGAGCTCGAAGTTGCCGCTCGCGCCGCCGATATTCACCGCGACGTCGTTGCCGAACACTTGTGCGCAGAGCATGGTCACGGCTTCCGACTGCGTTGGGTTGACCTTGCCCGGCATGATGGAGCTGCCCGGCTCGTTTTCGGGAATGGACAGCTCGCCGAGCCCGCAGCGCGGGCCGCTGGCGAGCCAGCGGATGTCGTTCGCGATCTTGTTCAGGCTCGCGGCCACCGTCTTCAGCGCGCCGTGCGCGAACACGAGCGCGTCGGCTGCGGCCATCACTTCGAACTTGTTGGGCGCGGACACAAAGGGCACGCCCGTGAGCTGCGCGATGGCCGCCGCCACTTTCTGCGCGAACTGCGGATGCGCGTTCAGACCAGTGCCGACCGCCGTGCCGCCCTGCGCGAGTTCATACAGATGCGGCAACGCCGATTCGACGTGACGAATGCCGTGATCGAGCTGCGCGACATAGCCGGAAAATTCCTGACCGAGCGTGAGCGGCGTGGCGTCCTGCAAATGCGTGCGGCCGATCTTGACGATGCCGGCAAACGCCTTCGCCTTGCCGTCGAGCGTATCGCGCAGCGTCTTCAGCGCAGGCAGCAGATGCTTGACGATGCCATGCGCGGCGGCCACGTGCATGGCCGTCGGGAACACGTCGTTCGACGATTGCCCGCGGTTCACGTCGTCGTTCGGATGGACCTTGCGCGACTCGCCGCGCTGGCCGCCGAGCAGCTCGCTCGCGCGATTCGCGATCACCTCGTTGAGGTTCATGTTGGTCTGCGTACCGGAGCCGGTTTGCCAGACCGCGAGCGGAAATTCTTCGGGATGCTTGCCGTCGATGATCTCGTCGGCCGCCTGCATGATCGCGCGCGCCTTGTCTTCGGCGAGCATGCGGAGGCCTAAGTTCACCTCGGCTGCGGCGCGCTTGATGACGGCGAGCGCGGTGATCAGTTCGGGCGACTGCTTCTCGGTGGAAATGCGGAAATTCTGCAGCGAGCGCTGCGTTTGCGCGCCCCACAGGCGGGCATTGGGCACGGCGATTTCACCGAACGTATCGCGCTCCATTCGTACGTCTTCAGTCATGGTTCAGCTCCGCTTTAAAGTTCTGCGTTGACCGGCAATAGGGAGAATAGCCCCGTTAGCAGATTCCGGTACAAGCCTGCCTGCGGGTCGAAAATATAGCTTCGACGCGTGCCGTTCTCGACATCCGTCCACACGAGCAGCGACGGCGGCGCGCCGATGGAGCGCAGATAGGTGAGTTGCGCCTCGTCAGCCAATGTGACGTGATAACTTTCTTCCGGTCCGATGGCGCGCTGGAAGATGTCGGCGACCTGCGCCGCGAGCGGCGGACTGTGAATCACCAGCGCGAGTTCGGTGTTCAGATGCGCCGAGCGCGGATCGAGGTTCATCGAACCGATCACGAGAATGCGGCGGTCGATCACATACGTCTTCGCATGCAGGCTCGCACGCGATTGCGAGCCGGCGAAGCCCGCCGGCGGCGTTTCCTGGCGCGGCCGGAATTCATACAGTTCGACGCCTTGCTTGAGCAGCGGCACGCGAAACGGACTGTAGCCCGCTTGCACCGCGACGGCGTCGGTGGCCGCCAGTGAATTCGTCAGGATTGCTACACGTACGCCGCGATGCGTGAGCTCGCCGAGTGTCTTCACGCCTGCATCGTGCGGAACGAAATAGGGCGACACGATCAGGAAGTCCTTGTGTGCATCCTTCATCAGTTCGCCGAGGCGCTGCATCGGCGGGCTTATGTAGTCCGGCGAGGGCTTCTCGATCTTCTCCGGGTCATCCACCTTGAACTCGGCCTGCGCCCATGTCAGGCCGAGCTGCCTGCCGGCAATCTGCGCGGCGAGCGGCGTCGCGTTCAGCGGCTTCGCGTTGTACGGATCGGCATTCGTGCGCCAGTGCTTGCGAAGATCGTCGCGTGTCTGGTCGAGTTCCTTCGGCTCGAACGTCTGCTTGTTCAGCACGCCGAGCGGATAGGCGAGGCTGCTGTTCCAGTAGTCGTCGAAGCTCGCGGAAACATCCGCGGTGATCGGGCCGGCCGCGAGCACGTCGATGTCGCGGAACTGGAGCACCTCGCTCGCGCTGAAGTATTCGTCGCCGAGATTGCGGCCGCCGACAATCGCCAGCTGGTTATCCGCGATCATCGCCTTGTTGTGCATGCGGCGCGTGAAATGGCCGATCTGCGTGAACAGATTCGTGGTGCGTTCGAATACGCCCTGGTGCGCGCTGCCGAACGGATTGAAAACGCGAATCTCAATGTTCTTGTGCGAATTGAGGCCCGCCATGACCTGGTCGATGTCCTTGAAATTCAGGTCGTCGACCAGCATGCGCACGCGCACGCCGTGATCCGCTGCATAGAGCGCCGCGCCGAGCAGCAGCTTGCCGGTGGTGTCCTCCTTGGCGATGTAGTACTGCATGTCGAGCGTTTTCGTCGCGGCTCGCGCCAGTGCAATGCGCATCTGCAAAGCGTCTGTGCCGCTCGATAGCACGCGAAAGCCCGACTCGCCCGGATGAGCGGCTTCGAGCGGTTGGAGTGCCGCGCGAAGCGGCGTGTTGTCGGTGGCGGGCAGCGCGTGAGTGACGGTGCGATCGAACGCGGTGGCGGGCGGCTTGCTCGCGCACGCGGTCAGAAATGCCGATGCGCAGCACAGCAGGAAGAAATGTCTCGCAGAACTGAGTGCGCGTTTGCGCTGTGTTGCGGTCTGCTTTTGTTGTAGATGCCACTGCACGCTCTTCCCCTTTTTGTTCAGGCTTTTCGTGCGGCGGCGCGGTGCATGGACACACGCTGCCGAGAAATCCATTCTAAGGGGAATCGGGCCGGGCTTGCGGTGGCCCGAATCGTCAGACACGCTCGGCGTTCTGCACCCGTTCGCCGTCCGGATGCGTCGAGCCTTTCGCCGGACGTCCCGCCCAGAAGCCCGCCAGCAGCGAGCCCGACAGGTTGTGCCAGACCGAGAAGAGGGCGCCCGGCAACGCGGCGATCGGCGTGAAATAGAGTTTGCCGAGCGTCGCCGCGAGGCCCGAGTTCTGCATGCCGACTTCGATGGCGAGCGTGCGGCACACCGCTTCGTCGAAACCGAGGAGGCGCCCGCCCCAATAACCGCCGAGCAGGCCGATGCCGTTATGCAGCACGACGCCGAGCATGACCACGAGACCGACCGACGCAATGCTCTTTTGCGTGCCGCCCACCACCGCGCCGATGATCAGCAGAATCGCGACCATCGACACGAGCGGCAGCACGGGTTCCACCTTGCGTACCGCCTTGCCGAACAGATGGTTCACCGCGAGCCCGACCACGATGGGCAGCGCGACGATTTGCAGAATGCTCATCAGCATGCCGTGGATGTCGACGGCGATCGACGCATCCACGTAAAGACGCGTGAGCAGCGGCGTCGCGAATACGCCGACGAGCGTGGACAGCGCGCTGATCGTCACCGAGAGCGCGACGTCGCCGCGCGCGAGATAGATCATCACGTTTGACGCCGTGCCGCTCGCCACGCTGCCGACGAGCACCATGCCGGCGGTCAGGTCGGGCGGCATGCGCAATGCCTTCGCGATCACCCAGGCGGCGAGCGGCATCACGAGGTAATGCAGCACGATGCCGGCGATCACCGGCGCGGGCCGCGTGAAGACGCGCTGAAAGTCCGCGACGGACAGCGTGACGCCCATCGCCAGCATGATGATGGTCAGAAGCGTGGTGACGTGCGGCGCGATGCCGCCGAACGAAGCCGGCGAACAATATGCGGCAATAGAAACGAGCACGGCCCAAAGCGGAAAGAGACGGGTGATGCGGGCAAGCATGAGACGAGGTCCTTGGTAATGTATTTTTTGCGAGAAGCGGGAGCGTTCTATCGGCCAGCGCGCGGGGCGGTGACGAACGGCGATGTGCCGCAGCCGCGGCCCGCCGCGCATGACGGCGAGCGCGCGTCAGCACCTGCCGCGCAGCGTGCGCGTCGCGGCGGATGAGGTTCGTTCGTCGACAACGGGAGCAATGCGTCCGCGGATGGCGGACCTGCCGGCGGCGCGGTCCTTTGTGGGGCGCGCGGGCGTGTTTTCAGCGCAACGACGCGGTTTGCGCGACTTGCGCCAAAAGCGGCATTTTACCGTTGAGGCGACAAGCGTGCTCAGCGACTCGTTGCGCGCGCAACGAGTTTGCATCTCAGCCGATGAGTGAAGGTGAGCGTTCGGCGCGGCGCCGGCAAGCGGCTCGTCGCTGCGTTGCGATGACCGCCGCCGGGATCTTGCCCGCGGCCGCGCCTCGTGAGTGGCGCGGCGTGCCCGCTCGTCGTCGTCGCTTTAAACCGATGCGGCGGGCGGCGCGTCCGCGGCCGCCGGCACGCGGCGCTGGCTCAGCTTGTGAAAGCGCAGCGTCATCAGGAGCGCGACGCTCGCGAGACCTGCCGCGAGTCCCCACCATAAACCGCGCGCGCCGAGCCCAAAATGAAACGCGAGTGTGTAGCCGGTAGGAAAGCCGATTACCCAGTAACCGAAAGCGGCCGCCATCATGGGAATGCGCGTGTCTTTCAGGCCGCGCAGGCAACCTGAACCGACTGTCTGCATTCCGTCGACGATCTGGAAAATGGCGGCCACGCCGAGCAGCGAACTAGCGAGCGCGACGGTCGCCGCATTCGCAGGATCGTCCAGATGCAGATACAGGCCGACGATCCAGTGCGGCGCCGCGATCAGCACGATGCCCGAGAGCGTCATGAAGCCGACGCCGAGCGCAAGCGCGACGAAACCCGCGTGGCGCGCGGCGAGCGGCTGTCCGGCGCCGGACCAGAAGCCGACTCGCACATTGGCCGCCTGGCCGATCGCCAGCGGCACCATGAACGCGACGGACGCGACATTCAGTGCGATCTGATGCGCGGCCAGTTGCGACTCGCCGAGCAGGCCGACCATCAGGCCGGTGGCGAGAAAGAGCGTCGACTCGACGCCGTAGGTGATGGCGACCGGCCAGCCGATGCCGAAGAGCTCACCCATCAGCGGGACGTTGGGGCCGGTCGCGACCACGAAGTGCCGATAGCGCGGCCGCAGGTGCAGCAGCGCCATCAGCACGAGCGCCGTGAGCCAGACGGTGATCGACGTCGCCGCGGCCGAGCCGAGAAAGCCGAGCCGCGGCAGCCCGTATGCGCCATGAATCAGCCCGTAGTTCAAAAAGCCGTTCACGCCGACGCTCACGAGCGACACCCACAGCAGCCGTCGCGCCGCGCCGATCGCCGGCAGAAACGAACGCATCAGGCCGACGCCGATCAGGCTGCCAAGCGCGCCCCAGCGCAGCACGGCCGCGTATTGGCCGACGTTGTGCGCGAGCAGCGCGGGTTCGCCGAACGCGAGCAGAATCGGCGTCGCGAAGGAAAGCAACGCGAACGCCGGCACGGACAGCAGCACCGAGAGCACCAGACCTGTCCAGTAGATGTGCGGCACGCGGCTTTCGTCCTGCGCGCCGCGCGCATGCGACACGCTCACGCTGACCGACGTGAGCACGCCCTGCAGCAGCGTCACGACGACGAAAAACAGGTTCGCGCCGAGCCCGCCGGCCGCGAGCGCGTCGGGGCCGAGCGAGCCGAGCAGGATCGTGTCGGTGACGCCCATCGCCATTTGCGACAGTTGGGCAATGGCGAGCGGCGCGGCGAGCCGGGCGGTGTCGGCGGCGTGGCGCGAGAAAGTCGGCGGACGGGCGGTCGTCCGGGTGAAGCCGGATTGGGTCATGGAGTGTGCGTGTTGATCTGTTGTCAGACGGGCGTATTGCGGCCGCATGGGGCAGACGGGCGGGCGTTGTGACGCGGGCTTTGGCGCCTCCGCGGCTTGGGCTGCGGCGGCAATCGCCGCAGCGCACCGTCGCGCCGCTGGACCCGCGCCCTTCGGCCTTGGACTTTGGACCCCCGGACCCCGGACCCCGGACCCCGGACCCGCCACGCATGCGCCGGCACGGACGCGCCGCGCTGCCAGGTCCACCATGCCGGCGATGGCGCCATAACCCGCAACTCACGCGCCGGCCCGGCGTCAAGCCGCGTCAGCGCATCGGTTTGTCTGGCGAAACCGACAGCTTATTGTGTGACCGCTGTAATGTCGATGGATAACGCACGTTTCTGGTGCGCGCGCTCGTCGCGGATTCTCGTGGTCTTTCGCCGCGCCGGCTCAAGCTTCGTGAACCGCTATTCGCGTATCGCCGAGCAACACCACCTGACCCGCGCGGATCTTGCACGTTTTACGCGTTTCGACGCGGCCGTCGACGGTCACGGCGCCGTCGGCGACCATCATTTTTGCCTGGCCGCCGCTTTCCGCGAGCCCCGTTATCTTCAGCAGATTGTGGAGTTCGACGTAGTCGCCGGTGAGCGTGAAATCTAGATTGGGCATGGGCTTTGCACTTTCGGGCGAGGGGTTCGCATCATAAGCCACAAGCTTGCCCTGAAGAAGGCGCGCTGTCTTTACCGCTGCCCCGGGCGCTGCCTTGGCGGGAGCCGCCGCTCAGCCGCTGCCGCTACGCCGGCCCGGCGTTACTGCCGTGTCGCCGCGTCCCGGCCGGCACATCGCAAGCAAATGCAAGCAGATGTTATGCGCTTGTCAGAAAGTGAAACGTCGCGTAACACCGGTCGCCACGAAACGACTTCACTCGTAAAGTGGGTCTCAGCAGCAAAGCTTGCCGGATCGAGTTCGGCTATGAGCAGACCGGGCGGCGTCCCGACCGGCATCGCCAGGACGCGGTGCCACGGCGTCTTTCCCGCGTCACGACAACTTTAGAGAGGACATTGCCATGACCCAGATTCGTACGCTCCTGATTGGTACCGCCATGACCGCATTCGCCGCTAGCGCGGCTATGGCACAGACCACGCAGCCCGTTCAGCCGGTGCAGGCGGCCGCGGGCGTGAATACGCAGGCGCAGGTTCAGGCGCAAGTGCCGGCGCAAGCGCCGACGCAGACCCAGACACCGGGCGCCGAGCTCGCGCCGGCTGCGCAAGGCGTGCAGCCGGTGACGCCGGCACCGACCCGCCTGACGGCGTCGGGCTCGACGGATCCGCTCGTGCAGAAGCGCGAAGCCAACGCGAAGGCTAATGCCGAGTACCGCGCGTCGAAGAAGGCATCGAAGGCCGAGCTCAAGCAGCACGAAAAGGCCGCCAAGTCCGAATACAAGGAGCAGGTGCGCGACGCCAAAATCAACATGAAGGCGGACAAGCAGGCCGCCAACAATGAAATGAAGATGAACATGCAAGGCCAGGCCGGCGACCAGGCCGAGGGCGGCGAAGTCAAGCATTGATTTCGCATTGATCCGGCATTGAGTCGCGCGTTTTCGGCGCGCTAACCCGCATTCATCGCAGGTCGAACCTTGGCGTCGCGTGCCTGCGACGCCGGATTCGCGCTCAGGCGGGCGTCGGTCCCGCGTGATCTGTCAGCTTTGGCAAGGAGGTATAGCAATGAATAACGCTCAATCCACGAAATCCCTGAAAACCGCTGCCGGCCGGCTCGGCGCGCTGTTGATTGCAGGGTGCCTGTCGTCGGTTGCATTGGCGCAGGCGAGCGATCCGGCCGCCGCGCCGGTCACGCACGCCGACAAGAAGGCCGCCAGGCAGCAGGCGAAGGCGGACAAGAAGGCGGCTGTCGCGCAAGCCAAGGCGGACAAGGAAAAAACCGAGGCTCAGGCCGACGCCGACAAGGCCAACGCCGAAGCCAACCTGAAGGACGCGAAGAAGCAATAAGCTGCGTGTCGCTTCTCGACGGGTGGCTTTCCGGAGCTTTCTTAAGAGCAGGCCAGTCACCCGCTGACGATCACGGCCCGTGTCGCGCGAAGCGAACGGGCCGTTGTTGTTTGTGCGAGCGCTGTCCGACGCCGTGGGCGCGACACAGCCCATGCCGCTCACGCGGCAGTCCGCCGGGACGTCGCCCGAAGCTCGCCGGCACGTCGCGCCCCGTGTCCCGAAAAAAGGGCGCTTGTGCGCCAGGGTTGTATGGATATACAGTATGCGTCGCCATTCTCGATCCATTCAACGCCTGCCAGAACATCGTGCTTTCCGTCGCCGAATCTCCGCCCTCCGACGCCGCCGCGTGGCTCGCCAAGCTCAACGACGCACAGCGTGAGGCCGTCGAATACGGCGCCGATACCCCGCACGCGCCGTCCGGCGCGCTGCTCGTGATCGCAGGCGCGGGTTCCGGCAAGACCAACACGCTCGCGCATCGCGTCGCCAATCTGATGGTGAAGGGCGCCGACCCGCGCAGAATCCTGCTGTTGACGTTTTCGCGCCGCGCGGCGCTGGAAATGACCCGCCGTGTCACCCGCATCGCCACGGCGGCGCTCGGCACGCGCGCCGCGCTCGCGCAAGGGCTGACCTGGGCCGGCACGTTTCATAGCGTCGGCGCGCGGCTCCTGCGCGAATACGCGGAGCTTATCGGCCTCGCGCCCGCCTTCACGATCAACGACCGCGAAGATTCCGCCGACCTCATGAACCTCGTGCGTCATGAACTGGGGCTGTCGGCGAAAGAGCGGCGCTTTCCCGCCAAGGGCACCTGCTTCGCCATTTACTCGCGGGTCGTGAATACCGGCGCGTCGCTCGACCAGGTGCTGGAGAGCGCGTTTCCATGGTGCCGCGAATGGGAAGCGAATTTGCGCATGCTGTTCGCCGCCTACGTCGACGCAAAGCAGAAGCAGAGCGTGCTCGATTACGACGACCTGCTGCTCTACTGGTCGCATATGGCCGCGGAGCCGGCCATTGCCGCCGATCTCTCGGCGCGCTTCGACCACGTGCTGGTCGACGAATATCAGGACACGAACCGCCTGCAGGCGTCCATTCTCCTTGCGCTCAAGCCCGACGGGCGCGGCCTGACCGTGGTGGGCGATGACGCCCAGTCCATCTATTCGTTTCGCGGCGCGACCGTGCGCAATATTCTCGACTTCCCCGCGCAATTCGACCCGCCCGCCACGCGCATCACGCTGGAGCGCAATTACCGCTCCACGCAGCCGATCCTCGCGGCGTCGAATGCGGTGATCGAGCTGGCCAGCGAGCGCTACACGAAGAACCTCTGGACCGACAAGGCATCGGCACAGCGCCCGCGTCTCGTGACGGTCGCCGACGAGGCCGACCAGGCGCGCTACGTCGTCGAGCAGATACTCGAAGCACGCGAGCAGGGCATGAAGCTGAAGTCGCAGGCCGTGCTGTTTCGCGCCGCGCATCACAGCGCCGCGCTCGAAATCGAACTCACGCGGCGCAATATTCCGTTCGTGAAATTCGGCGGGCTCAAGTTTCTGGATTCGATTCACGTCAAGGACGTGCTCGCGGTGCTGCGCTGGGCCGAGAATCCGCGCGACCGGGTGGCGGGTTTTCGCGTCGTGCAACTGCTGCCGGGCGTGGGGCCGGCCACCGCCGCGAAGGTGCTGGACGACATCGTCGCCCGCGCGGGCGACGCCGCCGACAATGCGCTCGCGACGGCGGCAGGCGCGCTCGCGGCATTCGCCCCGCCGCCTCGCGCGCAGGAAGACTGGCGTCCGTTCGTCAAGCTGATGTGGAGCGCGTACGGGCGTGAGACGCCGTGGCCCGCCGAATTCGAGATGGTACGGCGCTGGTACGAGCCGCATCTCGCGCGCAATCACGAAGACGCTGCGATCCGCCATGCCGACGTGCTGCAAATGGAAAGCATCGCGGGCACGTATGCGTCGCGCGAACGCTTCCTGACGGAACTCACGCTCGATCCGCCCGACGCCACCAGCGACGAGTCGGGCGTGCCGCTCGTCGACGAAGACTATCTGATCCTGTCCACCATCCATTCGGCGAAAGGGCAGGAGTGGCGCAACGTGTTCGTGCTGAATGGCGTCGACGGCTGCATTCCGTCCGATCTGGGCACGGGCAGCGAAGAAGACATCGACGAAGAGCGCCGCCTGCTCTATGTAGCAATGACGCGCGCCAAGGAAGACCTGCATATCGTCGTGCCGCAGCGTTTTTATGTGCACAACCAGACGCATCTCGGCGACCGCCATGTCTGGGCGTCGCGCACGCGCTTCATTCCCGCGCATCTCATGCCGTTGTTCGACACCTACGCGTGGCCGCGCGTCCCCGTGCCGAGCGCGCCGAGCGCCGCGGGGCTGGCCGCCGCGGCGCAGGCCAGACTGGAAATCGGGGCGAGGCTCAGGAAGATGTGGGACTGAGCCGAAGGCGGCCGTGCGCGCGGCTGCCGGCTAGCTGACAGCTGACGACTAGCTGCCGGTCGGCCGAGGGGGCGTGGCGGCGCGCTCGCGAGCGGGCGCTCAGCGCGACTGGCGCTGCTGCTGCTGGGCGGTCGGACGCGGCGGGACGAAGAAGTTACGCAGCCATGCCGCCATCCGCGAGAACACGTCGTACGGCTCCTCGACGAAGATTTCCGGTTTCAGCAGGCGCAGATATTCCATGATCTGTTGCGCTTCCTGCTTCTGGAACGAGCCGTGCGAAATGCCGAGCCGCAACAACCCGCGCAGCTCGCCGAGCTTCTCGCGCGCCGTGCTGCCCACCGTCGTTTCGCACGCCACCTTCGCCTCGTACACGCGCTGACGCAGCGATTCGACGAGCCGCCACGCGGGCGTCTGCATGATTTCCTCGAGCGCCTGAATGTCTTGCACCGCGCCCTTGATCTGCGCGGCCAGCGGGTCGACCAGCACGGCGTCGCCTTCGGCTTCCTTGACGATGGCGGCCGCCCAGTCGCGGCATTGCTTGGCCAGCTCTTCGGGCGTCCACTCCGAGCGGGCCGCGAAGCCGAAGCCGAATTCGCCCGCCTGTTGCATCAGGATCGCGACGACGTCCGGGAACTCCTTGTCCAGCGTGCGTTTCGCCCACGCGTACTGGCCGCCCTGCAACATCCGCTGAACCGCGTGTTCCGTCAGCGGCACCATGTTGTCGAGCAGCTTGGCGCGCAAAAAGTCCTCGAACGACGGCGTCGCGAACTGCGGATCGAGCTTCAGCGATACGCGCAGAAAAGCGTCGAAATCCTTGCGCAGCGTCGCAATGGTCTCGTCTTTGAGCGTGAGGGTGATTTGACCCATGTGTCTATCCCGTTTGGTGCTGCCGCGCGGCCTTGTCGTGTGTTCCGGTCGCAAGCGGACCCGGAAGATGCGACGCGCGATCGCCGCGCGCTTGATTCCTGCCTGTTGCCGCGTCTTGGCCGGGATGTCTCCCGGCGAGCGGACCTCGACTGCATATCGGCGGATCGACGGGAAACTTAAGGGTTTTATCGGGTAGCGCGCAGGCGTCAAAGCTTTGCCAGGCGGCGCTCATTGTGCCCGGCGGATACGCCCCGGCGGTGGCCAGCCGCCGCGTTGAGCGGCCTCGCGACGATCAGATCCGAGGCTGTCGCGGCCTGCCGTGTGAGTAGGCGCTTACCAGGGCAGGCAGCCCGCGCCTTTACCTGAGCACCACGCACTGCCAGACAAAAAACACCGTCAGCCCGATCGCGATGGTGAGAAGCGGCCGCCGCGTCAGTGCACTTGCCGCGATGGCGGCGAGCGCGCCGACCAGTTGCGGATTGCGCCAGGTCAGCTCCGCGCCGGTCTCCGCGCCGTGCGGCGAGACGGCCATCGGCACGATGATGGCCGTCAGCACGGTGACCGGCACGAAGCCGAGGGCGGTGCGCACCAGCGGCGGAAACACCAGCCGGTCGCCGAAGACGAACACCGCGGCGCGGATCACCCAGGTGATGAGCGCCATGCCGAGTATGAGGACGACGTAGTTCATCGCGATGCCTCCGCGGACCGGCGCGCGCGCCGCGGGCGAAGCCGCGGCGCCGAGAGCACGACGCCGACGGCGACGCCCGCGAACACCGCGCCGAGCAGGCCGAGCTTGTACGGCCACGCCTGCCACAGAAAGGCCAACGTGCCGGCCGTCGCCGCCGCCGCGAGATAGCGCAAGGCCACCAGTTGCGGCACGACGATCGCGATAAACGTCGCCACCATCGCGAAATCGAGCCCGAGTGACTGCAGGCCGGGGAAGGCCGCGCCGAACAGGAGGCCCGCCACCGTCCACGACTGCCAGTTCAGATACATCGCGAGACCGGCGCCGAAGAAATAATGCGGGCCGACAGTGCCCGGCTCACGGTTGCGGTAGTGCTCCCAGGCGACGGCGAACACTTCGTCGGTGAGCAGCGCGCCGAGTGCCCAGCGCCAGCGCGCCGGCAGATGCGCGACGTGCGGCGCGAGCGTCGCGCTGTACAGCACGTGCCGCAGATTGACGACGAACGTGGTCGCCCAGATCACCGCGAAACTCGCGTGACCGGCAATCAGCCCGAGCGCGATGAACTGCGCCGAGCCGGCGAACACGACGAGCGACATCAGCTGGCCGTGCCACAGCTGCAGCGGGCCGGACGCGACGAGCGTGCCGTAGATCACGCCGAAGGGCCCGGCGCCGACCATCATCGGGATGATGTCGCGCGCGCCGGCGGTGAATTCCTTTAATGGTTTCGACTGGGTCAAGACTTGCCTCCTTGAGCCGGGAAGCATAGCGGGCGCGGCGCGGCGGGACTTGTACGTTCTTGCGCGCGCTCGCAGATCAAAGTCCCTGCCAGCGCCCCGGCGGCACGCCGAACATGCGCCGGAAATGTCGCGTGAAGTGGCTCTGGTCGGTAAAGCCGCTGGCGGCGGCCACTTCCGTCACCGGAACGCCCGCGCGCAGCGGCGCCAGCGCGCGTTGCAGGCGCACCTGGTTGCGCCATGCGTGCGGCGGCAGCCCGGTCGCGCGAGTGAAGAGGCGCGCCGCGTGGAACGGCGAAAGGCCGGCGGCGTCGGCCACTTGAGCGAGCGTGACGGGTTCGAGCAGGTCGCCTGTCAGACGTTCTTTCATCACGGCGACGCGGGCGTCGTCAGGCGCGACGCGCGCCGGCTCCGGCTGCGTCTGCGAATAGCGCACGAGCAACGTGGACAGCGCGTCGAGCATCGCGGCCTCGGCGGCGAGGCAGTCGGTGCCGGCTTCGAGCCGGCGGTGGGCGTTGGCGAGCCGCGCGGCAAGGTCCGGATCGCGGATCACGCCGGGCGCGAACCACGGCAGCGGCTGCGGCTTGCCGGCGACGTCGTTGGCGAGTTGCTGGATGAACGGCACCGGCGCGTACATTACGCGGTAGCGCCAGCCGGCTTCCACCGCCTTCGAGCCGGTGTGCAGCTCGCCCGGGTTGATGATCGGCACGCCGCCCGCTTCGGCGACATAGTCGGAGCCGCGATACCGATAACCCTCCGCGCCCGCCACGATCACCGGGATCGTGTACGCGTCATGCCAGTGCGGCGCGAATTCATGGTCGTGGTATTCGGCCGTAAGCAGATCCGCGCCGGGCAGCAGCGGCGTGCGCCAGTAACGGGCGGAATTGCGGAAACGGTGGGCGGCTGTCATGGCAGGGCTCTCGCACAGCCACTCAGTTTAGCGCGGCATGAGCGTTGGCGCGCGCGGGGGCGCGCCGTGCGTCGCCGCGGCGGCGGTGCGCTTTCTCGTAGGACGCGGCGCGCGCATGGTGTGTCACTTCAGCGGGATCGTCGTGCCGGCCGGCATGGGCACCGCGCTGACGCTGTTTTTCGCGCTGCCGCTCACCACGCGGTCGCTGTACGTGAGGTACACGAGCGCGTTGCGCTTGGTGTCGACCACGCGCACCACGTGCAAAGCCTTAAAGATCAACGACATGCTGACTGAGAACACGTCGGCCTGCTGCTTCAGCGGTCCAGTGAAATGGATCGCGCCGACCTGGCGGCAGGCGATGGACGCCTCCGTGGGATCTTCCGCGATACCGAGCGTGCCCTTCACGCCGCCGGTCCGGGCGCGCGACACGTAGCAGGTCACGCCTTGCACAAGCGGATCGTCGTACGCCTCAACGACCACGCGATCCGAACCCGTGATGTGAAAGTTCGTATTGACGCTGCCGACTTCTTCGCTGTGAGCGACAGGCACGACGACAACGGCGGCGGAGAGAACTGCAGAGGCGCCTGCAAGCGCCATGCGCGATGAAATAAGTTTCATGAGATTGCCAGCTGATGGCCGAAGTGCGTTGGGCAGCGCGGCCGTGCGCTGCGAAGCCGTCATCGTATACCGCCGCGGGATCCGCGCGATGAGAGGCCAGGCTGTTGGCGGATGAATGCGATGGCGACGGCGAGCGCGGGAACCCGGCGGATGTGGCGCAACGGTTAACAGCGCGGCCAGTGGGTCGCACCGCAACACGCGTCGATGCACAAAAAGGCGCAGAAGAAAACGCATAAGCAAGCGCACAAAAAGAAAAGGCCCGCACGAATGCGGGCCTTCAAATTTTGGCTCCTCGACCTGGGCTCGAACCAGGGACCTACGGATTAACAGTCCGGCGCTCTACCGACTGAGCTATCGAGGAACAGCAGTACAACTTGATCTACATAAAAAAGCCCGTCTTGGTTAA
>Ga0209674_100332_pt1 | contig 28707 bp, 20 predicted proteins | sample AraplaCvi_mMS_r2_FD_184279 | JGI IMG/M metagenome (GOLD analysis project Ga0209674, IMG submission 184279) | Arabidopsis root microbial communities from North Carolina, USA - plate scrape CL_Cvi_mMS_r2 (SPAdes) (version 2) | ecosystem: Host-associated > Plants > Roots > Endosphere | place: USA... | reverse complement strand
ACAGCGACCCCAACTACCAGCCATGGGAAGCCTTCCAGCAATGGAAGAACCATCCCATGATCAAGTCCGTACTGGAAGGCGGCAGCATTCTTTCCGCCGGCGCACGCGCCATCGTCACCGGCGGCTACCAATCCCTGCCCAAGGTGGAACTGCCCGGCGCCCTCTTGATCGGCGATACCGCCGGCCTGCTCAACGTGCCCAAGATCAAAGGCACCCACCAGGCCATCAAGAGCGGCATGCTCGCCGCCGAACATCTGGCCGCGAACGAGCTCAAGCCCGCGGGCTTCGACGCCAAGCTGCGCGGCTCGGATGTGATGGCGGAACTGAAGAAGGTGCGCAACATCAAACCCGGCTTCAAGAAAGGCCTGTGGTTCGGCATGTTCAATGCCGCCTGGGAAACCGCCATCGGCGGCAAATCGCCCTGGACGCTGAAGAACAAACCCGATTGGAACGCGCTACACAAGCTCGGTCAGCACGAAGAACCCAAGCGTGACTACGTGCAACGCGAGCTTCCACCGCGTGATCGTCTGGCCGGCGTGTACTTCGCTGCTACCGAACACGACGAGGACCAGCCTGTCCATCTGCACGTTTCCGACACATCGGTCTGCGTGACGAAATGCGCGCAGGAATACAGCAACCCATGCACTCGTTTCTGTCCGGCGAACGTTTACGAAATCGTCGATGATGAAGCGGGCAAGCGGCTGCAGATCAATGCCGCGAACTGCGTGCATTGCAAGACGTGTGATATCAAAGATCCTTACGAAATCATCAACTGGGTTCCGCCTGAGGGTGGGTCGGGGCCGAATTATCAGAACCTTTAACCTTCCGATGAGCGCCACTCGGAGGTGGCTTTGAGCAATTCGTTAACCTGGCGCGTGAGCCGCCTGTATTATTTGATGCGACGCGTGGCTGGAAGCGTAGTTCAACGTGGCTTGCGAGGCACTGTAGAACGCGTAGCACAGGAATTTCGCCGCCCCCCCCCCGTGCATCTGGTATTGACGCTTGGAACGCTGGAAGATTCTCGAGCACCTTCTTCGCTGCCCGCTAGTGATGCGCCGCAAGTTTCGGTCATCATTCCCGTACACGGAAAACTGAACTACACCCTGGCCTGCCTCCGATCGATCGCCGATCACGGTGCCCAGGCCCCCTTCGAAGTTATCGTGGTAGACGACGCTTCGCCGGATACGACCGCAGCGGCTCTGAGCGAGGTCGCGGGCCTGCGGCTGCTTCGCAATTCAAGCAACTTGGGATTTATTGCCAGTTGCAATGCCGGCGCTGCGATTGCGCGCGGGTCTTATTTGTTGTTCTTGAACAACGACACCCAGGTCACCCCGGGCTGGCTCGACCATCTACTGTGCTGCTTGCAGGGCGAGCCCCGCTGCGGCATTGCCGGCAGCCGTCTTGTCTATCCCGATGGACGCCTGCAGGAGGCGGGGGGAATCGTATTCTCCAATGCCAGCGGCTGGAACTACGGGCGCTTTGAGTCACCAGAAGACCCAAGATTTCTCTATCGCCGCGATGTCGACTATGTGTCAGGCGCGTCCCTGATGATAGACAGAGCGCTATTTCATCAGTTGAAAGGATTCGACAATAGGTACGCCCCCGCCTATTACGAAGATACCGACTTAGCCTTTGCCGCTCGCGCAGCAGGCAAGCGTGTCATTTACCAACCGGAAAGCGTCGTCATTCATTTCGAGGGCATCAGTTCGGGCACCGATCTGCAAAGCGGTGTAAAGCAGTACCAGCTCATCAACGCGAGCAAATTTGCGGAAAAATGGGCTAACGAACTGGCACGCCAGCCGGCAGTCGGCTCGGCAATCGAATCGGCCATCTTCCATGACGGGCGTCCGCATATCCTGATCATCGATGCCTTGGCGCCTGATGTGACGCGTGACTCCGGTTCGCTGCGTATGATCAATATCATGCGCCTGCTGCGCGAACTGGGTTGGCGCGTTACCTTCATGGCCGACAACTGCATGGCAAGTAGCAAGGAGATCGCTCAGCTGGGACGCATTGGAGTGCAGACGCTATGCAAACCCTGGTCTCCTTCGCTGGCTCGGTGGCTCGCCAGGGAAAAGCATTCCTTGCAAGCTGTTATGTTGTCACGGCATTACGTCGCAGCCCCCAATCTGAGCTTGGTACGGCGAACAGTTCCGCATGCAAAGATTATTTTCGACACGGTCGACTTACATTTTTTGCGGGAAATGCGTGCAGCCGAGCACACCGGTAATCACGCAATGATCCGTCAGGCGCAATCTTCCCGCCGGCGAGAACTGGCGCTTATACGCGCATGCGACGTCACACTTGTAGTCAGCCCTGTCGAGCAGGAGCTGTTATCGAAAGAAGTTTCCGAAGCAAAGGTGGAGCTCGTTTCCAATGTCCACGAGGTGTTCGGGCGCCGCGTAGCTTTTGGCAACCGCAAGGACATCGTCTTCGTGGGTGGGTTTGGCCATCCGCCAAACATAGATGCCGTCGAATGGCTGGTGGATGACATCTACCCCCGTATTCGCAGGTTGCGCCCCGAAATCGGCTTGCATCTTGTCGGCGATATTCCGGAACTGGCCCGCCCTCGACTAGCGAAGCCGGGCATTCAAATTCATGGCAAGGTGGATGAATTGATTCCATGGATGGATGGATGCCGCGTCGCCTTGGCCCCTCTGCGATACGGCGCCGGAGTCAAGGGCAAGGTCAATATGGCGATGAGCTACGGCTTGCCCGTGGTTGCGACGTCCATTGCTAGCGAGGGTATGCGGCTACAGGACGGGGAGAACATCCTCGTAGCTGACGATGCAGAGGCATTCGCCGCCGCAGTGTTGCGCCTGTATGACGATGAGTCGCTTTGGACACACCTGTCGGACCGCAGCTTGGACAACATACGCCAGCACTTCTCTTTCGAAGCCGCACGAAAGGCATTGCGCCGTGCGCTGCCAGACGTTGGCGCGATTTAAACGCTCGCGCAGGTCGCCTTCTCCCCAACCATTCGCCCCCGGATCGGGCATCGACTAGAATAGTCGCTTATGCACCCCAATCCCGTGCCGATTGACGCACGGTTGAAGGAACTCCAATGAAGATTCTGGTCGGCTATAAGCGCGTGGTGGACTACAACGTCCGCATTCAGGTAAAGCCCGACGGTACCGGAGTGGTGACCGACGGCGTAAAGCTCTCCGCCAATCCTTTTGACGACATTGCTTTGGAAGAAGCTCTGCGCTTGCGTGAAAAAGGTGTGGCCGACGAGGTTGTCGTGGTGGGCATCGGCCCTGCCGACCTTACGGCGCACCTGCGCAATGGCCTGGCAATGGGCGCCAACCGTGCCATTCATGTCGTTACGCCGGAGGCAGTGCAACCGCTCACCGCTGCACGTACATTCCTGAAACTGGTGGAGCAGGAACAACCGGGCCTGGTAATCCTGGGCAAGCAGGCCATCGACGACGATGCCAACCAAACAGGCCAGATGCTGGCTGCCTTGTGGGACCGTCCGCAGGCGACGTTCGCCAGCAAGGTCGAAATCGCCGATGGCAAGGCCACGGTCACGCGTGAGGTCGATGCCGGCCTGGAAGTCATCGAAGCCGAACTGCCAGCCGTAATCACCACGGATTTGCGGTTGAACGAGCCACGCTTCATCAAGCTGCCGGACATTATGAAAGCCAAGTCCAAGCCCATCGACACGATCGAATTCACGTCACTGGGTGTGGACGCGCACGATCAGCTCAAAACTACTCGCTATGCCGCGCCATCCAAGCGTAGCAAGGGCGTGATGGTGAAGGATGCCGCCGAACTGGTCGCGTTGCTGAAGCAGAAGGGGCTGCTCTAAAGCAGTCGCCCGGACGAGGAGACATTCATGAGCAAGATCCTGGTTATCGCCGAACATTTGAACGGCAAACTAAATCCCTCCACGGCGCGCGCCGTCAGTGCCGCCATCGCCGTCAAACCAGAAGCCGTCGATGTGCTCGTGCTTGGCGAGAAGGCTGATACTGTCGCGGCAGAAGCTGCGAAGATTGAAGGCGTCTGCCGCGTACTGACTATCGCGCGCGCCGAGAACGCCCATCCGCTGGCCGCCGTACTAGCACCGCAGATCGCGAAGGCCGCTACGGGTTACAGTCATGTATTCGTGCCGTCCACCACCTTCGGCAAGGATGTAGCACCCCGTGTCGCGGCTCTGCTGGGCGTAGCCCAGGTCAGCGATGTGATGAGCGTGGAGGACAGCCACACCTTCAAGCGACCGATCTACGCCGGCAACGCCATCGTCACGGTCGAAGCCGATTCGTCCCATGCCGTCGTCGCCACCATTCGCACCGCCTCATGGCCGGCGGCTCCTAGCGGCGCCAACAACGCCTCGGTGGAAGCGCTGAATATTGACGTTGCTCTGCCGGCCCATACGCGCTTCGTCCAGCTCCTCGAGGGCAAGAGCGACCGCCCGGATCTGCAAAGCGCGGGCAAGGTCATTTCCGGCGGCCGCGGCGTCGGCTCAAAGGAGAACTTCGATATCATCTACAAGCTCGCCGACAAGATGGGGGCAGCAGTGGGCGCATCGCGTGCTGCAGTGGATGCCGGCTATGTACCGAACGAGCTGCAAGTAGGCCAGACGGGCAAGATCATCGCGCCGGAGTTGTACATCGCAATCGGCATTTCGGGTGCCATCCAGCACCTCACCGGCATCAAGGACGCCGGCACCATCGTGGCGATCAACAAAGATGGCGAAGCGCCGATTTTCGAGGTGGCCGACATCGGCCTGGTAGGCGATCTGTTCAAGCTGATTCCGGAGTTCGAGCAGGCTATCGGCTGACACAGTCGTTCGTTGCAGCAAAAAGGGCGGCGACGAATGCCGCCCTTTTTCATTTACAACTGGTCAATCGCCTAACGTACGGTTTACGGCCACGATTACGCGCTCCACGTCGGCGTCGGATAGCGCCGGAGACAAGGGCAGGCTGACGGTTTCACGCCCAAGCTTCATGGCATGCGGCCATTGCTCAGGCCTCCAGCCGAATTGCTGCTGATAATATGGGTGCTCCGGGATCGAGAGGTAATGCACGCCTGTGCCTACCCTTGCCGCATTCATCGTATCCAGGAAATCGTCACGCGTGACGCCGCAACGCTGCGGGTCGATCATCACCGTATAAAGGTGCCGTCCATGGCGCGTACCGGCTTCCGCCGACATCGGCAATCCGATAGGTAGCTGCGCCAGCGCCGCATCGTAGTGCCGCCAAATTTCATCGCGACGCCGCCAGTTCTTGTCCACGCGCGCGAGTTGATGCAATCCGATCGCCGCCTGCAGGTCCATCATGTTGTATTTGAAGCCGCATTCCACGACCTGATAGTGCTTGTAACCTTGGTCGCCGAAGCGATGCCAGGCATCCTTACTCATCCCGTGCAAAGCCAACACCTTGGCCCTGGCGATCTGATCCTCGCTGCGCCCAAGAATCATGCCGCCTTCGCCCGTCACCACATTCTTGGTGACGTAAAAACTGAAGCAGCCGAAATCGCCAAAAGTACCTAGCGGCTGTCCGTGGTATTCCGCCTCGACGGCGTGCGCGCAATCCTCGATCACTATGAGGTTGTGCTTGCGTGCAATCGCCATAATCCGATCCATGTCGCACGGACGCCCGGCAAAATGGACGGGCACGATGGCTCGCGTACGCGAAGTGATGGCTGCTTCTATCGCATCGGGATCGATGTTTTGAGTATGAGGATCGACATCTGCCAGCACCGGCACCAGTCCGGCGTGCAGAATCGCGTTGACGGTGGCGCAAAACGTCAGCGGCGTGGTGATCACTTCGGAACCACGCTCGATGCCCGCCGCGAGCATGCTTACATGCAACGCTGCCGTACAGGAATTGACGGCCGCCAGCTGCGTGGCCTTCACCCGGCGAAAGGCGGCAAAATCGCGCTCGAATTGCGCAACCTTCGGCCCGCTGCCCAACCAGCCCGAACGCAAACAGGCCAGCGCCTCGTCGATTTCCGCCTCATCGATAGGCGGCGCGCCAAAGACAATAAAAGGCGGCTGATCTTGGCCGATAGTCATAGACATTGAACCGGCAGTCGATAACGGAGCGTCATGATAGCGTCCGGCGATGCGGCATTGTCCGATGCTACCCGCCCTGCAAGACCCGCGCGACAAGTTCTTCCACCATGGCGTCAAGCGACATGCCCTGGGTTTCCAGGTGCACCTCCGCCGCGTTCGGACTCTCGTACGGCGAGTCGATGCCGGTGAAGTTATTGATCTCTCCCGCACGAGCCTTGCGATAAAGCCCTTTCGGATCGCGGCGTTCGCACTCCTCCAGCGAAGTGTCCACGAACACCTCGATGAATTCGCCATCATCGAAAAGGCCGCGAGCAAATTCACGTTCGCTGCGGAACGGCGAGATCACGCACACGAATACGATCAATCCCGCATCCACCATCAGGTGCGCCACTTCTGCTACGCGGCGCACGTTCTCCACGCGCGCCTCCGGCGTAAATCCAAGATCGCGGTTAAGACCGTGGCGCAAATTATCGCCATCCAGCAGGTAGGTGTGATAGCCGAGCGCACTTAAACGTCGCTCCAGCAGATTCGCCAGGGTGGACTTACCCGCACCAGACAAACCGGTGAACCACAAACACCGCGGTTGCTGGCCCTTGCTTTGCGCGCGCATCTGCTTGTCCACGTCCAGATGCTGCCAATGCACATTGGTAGCACGGCGCAACGCGAAATCCAGCATGCCGCAAGCTACCGTGGCGTGACTCTGACGCTCCACAAGAATGAAGCCGCCCAGCGTGGGGTTGGTGCTATAGGCTTCAAACGCCACAGGCTGATCCAGATCGATGTTGCAGTAGCCCACCTCGTTCAGCTCAAGACGGTGGGCGGCCAACTTGGCCTGCGTATTCACGTCGACCTTGTACTTGATGGACATGACACGAGCATTGACCGTCCGCGTCCCAATTTTCAGCCAATAGCCACGGTTGGGCAGCAGCGGTTCATCCCCCATCCAGAGCATGTGCGCCGTGAACTGGTCGGCCTCCGGAGCCGGCCGGGCGGCATCGGCAATGACGTCGCCACGGCTGACATCGACCTCTCTGTCCAAGGTCAGTGTGACGGCTTGCCCCACTCCTGCCTCCCGCAGATCGGCAGCGGCCGTTACGATGCGCTCTATGCGGGCACGATGCGCGCCGGGCTGCACCACGACCTCATCGCCGATCTGGACAGACCCTCCGCAGATGGTGCCCGCATAGCCACGAAACGACTGATTCGGACGATTCACCCACTGCACTGGCATGCGGAAATCGGCACCCTGGACCGACTGCACTTCGATGCTTTCGAGCAGGTCGAGCAAAGTGGGCCCGTCGTACCACCGCATATCGGTCGATCGCGTGCCAACGTTGTCGCCTTGCAACGCTGCGACCGGCAGGGCATGTACCTCGCCGATGCCTAACTGTGCTGCCAGCACCTCGTAGGTGGTGCGGATGGATTCGTAGACCTCTCGCCGATAGCCGACGAGATCCATCTTATTCACCGCCAGGATGACTTTGCGTATGCCGAGCAATGCGCAGATGTACGTATGCCGGCGTGTTTGCACCAGCAGCCCCTTGCGCGCATCGACCAGTACCACGGCCAGATCGGCATGCGAGGCGCCCGTGGCCATGTTGCGCGTGTACTGCTCGTGCCCAGGACAATCGGCAACGACGAAGCTACGGTGCGCGCTATGAAAATAGCGGTAGGCCACGTCGATGGTGATACCTTGCTGCCGCTCCGCATCAAGGCCGTCCGTGAGCAGCGAAAAGTCTAGTACATCACCTTCCGGATGCGCGCGCCGGCTATCGCGACGAAGCGCCTCGACCTGATCATCCGGCAAAATGCCCGCGTCATAAAGCAACCTGCCAAGCAGCGTGCTTTTGCCGTCGTCCACGCTGCCACAAGTGATGAAACGCAGCAGTTCGCGCTGAGGGAAAAGGAGCTCCACCATCAGAAGTAACCTTCCTGCTTCTTGTGCTCCATCGACGCGGAGGAATCATGATCGATCACCCTGCCCTGTCGCTCAGACGAGCGGGACGCGGCCATTTCCTCGATGATTTCGTCGACGGTGCCTGCAGTGGATTCGATGGCACCGGTTAGCGGATAGCAGCCCAGCGTACGGAAACGCACCATGCGCCGCTCGATCCGTTCCCCTTCGCGCAGCACGAAGCGGTCATCATCGACCATGATCAGCGACCCGTCGCGCGCTAGCACCGGACGTTCCTTGGCGAAGTACAGCGGCACTACCGGAATATCCTCGCGCCGGATGTATCGCCATACGTCCATTTCCGTCCAGTTGGACAACGGGAATGCGCGTACACTTTCGCCCTTGTGGATATGGGTGTTGTAGAGACTCCACAGCTCCGGACGCTGGCGCTTGGGGTCCCAGCGATGCTGGACCGTGCGAAATGAGAAGACACGCTCCTTGGCCCGCGATTTCTCCTCATCGCGGCGCGCCCCGCCGATGGCGGCGTCGAATCCATATTTATCTAGTGCCTGCTTTAACGCGACTGTCTTCATCGCGTGCGTATGCACCGCTGCACCGTGAAGCAACGGAGAAATGCCCTGGCGAACTCCTTCTTCGTTAATGTGCACCAACATCTGGACGTCGCCGGCTGCGGCTACCTGGTTGCGAAAGGCAATCATCTCGCGGAATTTCCAGGTGGTATCGACATGCAGCAGCGGTATCGGTGGGCGCGCCGGATAAAAGGCCTTGCGCAGCAGATGCAACAGCACCGATGAGTCCTTGCCGATGGAATACAGCATTACCGGCCGGTGGAAGCATGCAGCAACCTCTCTAAATATGTAGATGCTTTCGGCCTCAAGCGAATCCAGAAGAGCGCGCGGAGTATTCATTGAATCAATCGGCTTGCCAGGAAGCCACATTCTGCCATGCGGGCGCCGTCCGCAGAGAGTTTGATCGTCACCAGTTACCGCTTTTAGCGCACGCCACCTGTTGCGTTCTTGGCATAGCTACGCATATGGCGCGATGCGGCCAAAGTCATCCGGTGGAAATCACGCGTTCGGATCCTCGAGCCCACGAACTGGCCATTACGCTTTGTCAGGACCCGGCACCCGTCTTGCGGAAGACACGGGCCGTGGAGCGGCCAGTCGCGTATGAATATGCGTCGTCGGTGCTCGACATGACAAATTGGCGTCCCGGCCTTCTACCGATTCGGGCAAGCAACTGTATCAAGCCCGCTCGGCGGATCGCGGCATAGATGCCCACGCCGGAGAGGGACGAAGCCAGCCACAAGTCTGCCCAAACTGATCTTCCGGCATCTTTGAACGCCATGCTACTCAACGCGAACAATAGGTTGGCTGCCAGCATCAAGCCGCACCAGCTCAACCGTTTGCTCAGCGCGGCCACCTTCTGCTGTGCAGCGGCATATTCGGCATTCAATCCCGCCGCGAACACAACGCGTTTATTGAAGTCCGCTTCAAACTCAGCTCGAGCCGATGGCGCGGACCGGCAGCCTTCATGCGCCTGTTGTAGATGACTGCTCAATCGCAATGCGCGTTCGACCAAAAGTGGATCGGTTCGCCGATCATGTGTCCGAAAACCGACCGGAACCTCCGAGCTGTTGATCCGCTGGACAAGCGGCTCGATGCAGGCGGCCACGTATGGCTCATCCAAGAATGCGAGCAGGTTACGCAGCGTTTGCCCGGATTGATTCACGAGGTCGTCATAGCGAAGACGATGAATTACACGCGACCCCAATGCGCGCTCGGCACGGATGCATGCCTCAACGGTGTTCAACCAGTATTCGTACGCCTGCTGCTCGGTCTCGACCAAGCCGGACGCACCGCCCAACTTGAATTGCAACATCGAATTCACCACGGACTGCACGTCACGTACGATGTGCACGAACTTTGCGTTGGGAAACAGTTTCCTTAACTCGCAAATATGGAACGAGTATTCCGGTGTGCCATCCACCCAGCGCGATTTCAACTCGGACTTCGAACGGGAGACACTGAAGGGAGAGTTCGCGCAGCCAGGATTCTGTTCCGCCACGCGCCGGCAATTTTGTTCAAGCTGGGCACGATGGCGATGAATGATCGTGTCGATCGTTTCGCCGAATGCCTCAAGGAACATATCCCTGTCCACACCAAGAGCACTTAGTTGGGATCGCTGCCCGAACTGGCTTCCCACTCTGTAGCTGACGCCCAGCTCGACAGCAAACCGCCCGAACCATCCAGACTCCTCCAGGGGCAGGATGTTCGGGTGCTGCCCTAAGCACCACGTGAGGATGCTCGTTCCGGACCGTGGCGCGCCGACCACAAAAACAGGTCCCTTCGCATACATCGCTTCTTTGGGCATTTCTCACATCACTCTCGTAGGGCCTCCGGCCGGCGGACCAAGCGGGTGTTCCCAGCAGCCGAAAATGTCAGCCTGACGCAAGATTACATTTTTTTGAGCAAACAAACAGGCATCCAACCTTGGCGAGCCTTGGATTTCATTACATCCACTTGAAATCAATGACTTGCGAACGATTCGACGAGCTGCACGTACGCTCCTGCGAGCTACGACATCTATGTAGGAACTCGCGCAGAGATGGCGCAGCTTTATGGTTCCGGCACCAAGACCCTAGCTAAGGTCACGTAGAGGCGGGGAGAACATGCAGATCGCCCGCCCATAGCGAGCGGGCATCATCATTAACGTACCGGATCAATTAGGTCCGCTTGCGCGGAGAACACGTTTGCTTAAGGAAGGCGACTGAATTCCAGGCAGTTCGTTGTTGTTCCCATCTTCTCAAATACATGAATATCAGGAGAAACGACCAGCGTACCATGAACCAGGCGGCCGCCAATATCAATACAAACAGCTTTGCATACAGGGTTATGCACCATTATAATAAAAATAATATGACTAACTTGACTGCAATCGAATGCCTAAGCAGGAGATCCGCGTGACCAACTTTGCAAATGGACGCACATCGCTATTAACAACGCTCTCCATAGGTATTATTACGTATATTCTATTTTATGGTTATTTTCATAACGTTGCATTTGTCTATGGAGCAGATGCAGAAAATATTCTCGCGCCATTGTTTTTTGATATAAGCCGATCCATCCATCGCTATGGATTATTGGCGGGAATGTACGATCCCGGACAGGTCGGAGGGCTTTCCTTATGGAACACGCCATATTTTCATCCGTTGTATCCACTTTACTTCAATTGGCTGGGGTCAGACACGAGCATCTTGGACACGATGACCAGACTCAGAATGGTCAACCTAGTACATCTGGCAATTTACGCATCGGGCAGCTACTTTTTGTGCCGCGCGGTTGGCGCCCGCCATTGGCTCTCAGTGGTCGCTGGCCTCTCTGCCCCTTGGTTTCCGGCCCTGCACAGCCTGCTTAACTGGCCACAGATCCTGGCCTCCTTTGCCTGGATACCTTGGGTCATAGGTTGCCAGCTACTTCTATATAGGAACTCGCCTCCTTCGAGCAGGATCGTCACAATTCTCGGGCTAGCGATGAGTTTCTCGTTACTTGTCTACGCCCAACCAGCTCAGAACATGGTTCTCGCCATCATTGGCTCGGCGATCGTATGGGTATACATGGCAGCCTCTTCGATACGTCACGGCGAACAAGAACAAAAGCGGCTGTTCTTTCAATCGACAATCTCGCTCGCGATTGCAGGCGCCTTTGCATTGCTTGTATGCGGCAATTACCTGCTAAGCGTGGTTGTCTACATGAGCAAAGCTATCCGCTGGCTCGGTGACCATGGCACCATAATAGATCAGCAGAAGATGCCGCTCTCAGCACTTCGAGAACATGCGCTCCATTGGCCAGATATCGTGGCTCTGATCAGCTACCGTACGGAACATACGGTAGTCATAGGCAATCTCTACCTAGGCGCCCCTCTGTTGCTATGTGCGCTATTGCTCCGTTCCAGGTGCAAGAATGACCCGGTCGTCATCGCACTGCTTTCCTCAGCCCTGTGCGCGATACTTTTCTGCTTTTCGGCATTCGCCCCGATCCTGCAGTGGATACCCATTGCAAATAAAGTACGCGAACTGAATTGGTGGTCATGTTATGCCGTCGCGGTCATGATCCCCCTAGGCTCCTATGGCCTGCAAAAACTACTTGACTCTAAGGAAAACACGCCGAGTACATCGCCGGGCCGGAATTTACTGCCCTTCAATCTTTTTGGTCTAGGGCTGGTGGCAACCGTTGCGCTGCTGGTTCTTGACAAGGCACGCGCCGTCGATTTGCTTATTGCTTGCCTCAGTTTTGCGATCATCCTTGCATGCTGCGCCTACCGCTTTCCATCCAAATGGGCGTCCTCGCTCGCATGCGCAGCAATTGTCGTCCTAAGCACTCTGGCACCGGCGCTCGCTTATCCAAGGTATCCGTTATCAGTTTCTTTGCTGAACCAACAAGACCATATACTTGCCCGTAACGAAGCCAAGGAAATCGCATCTCGTATCACTGATGGAAACAGCTTCAGGTTTGCGGTCAGCACCGATATCCAGAATTACAAGAACGTCTCCGTCACGCTTGCAAACCAAGATCTGCGCGGCATTCGCGGCGATATAAGCCCCCAGGAATACGATAAATTCCGGCTTTTGTTCTTTCCCACCCAAGCAGTCGCCGATCTTTATGGCGTCAAATATGAAATTCTTCCCAGCAGCAAAAGCCTCCCGTCTGACATATCCATAGATAGAGATGTCTCAGTCCGAACCAACATTCGCGCACTTCCCCGCGTGTTTTTTGTTCAAGGCGGCGCGAAGATCGTGGATTCGCCCATCGAAAGCTTGCTCAATGCGAGCAGCCTAGACACTTGGTCATTTTTTGTTGCACAGATCGATCTACCTCGTAACTTTGACTTTTCATCTTACGGCAAGGGCAACCCAACCCTGATCTTCCCGGACGTGGAAAAGGACACTCCTGTGGATATACGAGTCTCGCTCCGTTCGGGCGCACCCGGATTGCTCGTACTGAACGAAGATCCCGCGGCGCGCTGGCGAGCAAGACTAGATGGCAAGTCAGTTGAACCGATTCGCATAAACGGGTTTCAGACCGCCTTTCCAGTGGCGACGGCGGGCCAGCATCAGTTGGAGATCAGACGTCCCACCCATCTTTTTGAATGATAATTGCCATCGACGAAGCGGCTTTGGGAAAGAGTATGAATTTGATCCAAGGTGAAGGCCGGCATCGCAAGAGACTTCTCGTTTTTTCTTCTTGGGCAGTTCTGGCGTTGCTTGTCGTCAATGCTTTGTATTTCGTCCTACGGGTTTCCAATCCGATTATTGAGGCAGATGGCTGGTTCTATCTCGAATCTTTTCTCAAGAAAGCAATCGAACATAAACTCGCTTTTTTTGATTTGTTTTTAAAACGAGGTCCTGATGATCACGCCGCGCCGCTTTTCAGACTTTTGCTACTAATAAATTATCATTACTTTGATCTTGACTACGTCATGGAAGCCGTGGTCGGCTGTATCGCGGCCGCTGCCTGTTGCCTGATATATCGAACTATCATCTTTTCCTACGCCAATGCGGATCCGAAGGCGGTCTTGTCCTTGAGTTGGATGACAATTTGCGCGCTACAGCTGTCATTAAATAGCGTTGGCATATGGGTATGGCCCCTAGTTTCACTCGAAAATCTGACGCAATTGATTATTTTGTTCTTCATAATGACCGTATGGCATGCTCATCGCGCGCAGCGATATTTAGCATTGGTCGCCACGACGCTTTTCTTGGGCATTACTTGCGATGATAGTGCTATCTTAGCTGTGCTGGCGACGATGATGGCTTATGGTTTTATGCTACTTGCAAATCCAGCTCACCTGAATCGACCGGCTTGGAAGGTATTTCTCATCGTGGCCGCTTGCATGACACTGGTGCGCATTGGTTATGCACGGCTTCCTTTGACAGCTAGCGCGGACCCTCACCGTGCGCTTGCGACGCTCGCCCCCTCCTTGCTTAACCACTTCAGGAATGGAGGCTGGTGGCAATGGTTGTTTCTACCCCTAGTCTTGCCAGTGTATTACGAAAACCCTTTTGGTCCATCACACTCTGTAGCTTGGCATTTCATTCAGGCGTTCGTAGCGATTTTCCTGTTGGCTGCGCACATATCATTTTGGAGGAAAGCACTGAACATAAAATACGACCTCACTGCGTTCGCCGCAGTCAGTCTGATGTTTCTCACTTATGGCTGGATAGCGGGAATTGTGCTTTGGCGCGTAAGCTGGGCTGGCAATGCGTATCTCGAACAGCCTCGTTATGTTCTTTTTTACGCCGGGCAACTGATCTCCCTACTCTTGATGTGGAGTAGCGCGTCAAAGGCGCCTCTCGCGTCTGCTCTTTCACAACGCGAATTTAAAGCATGGCCCTTTATGGCAGCATGCCTGTTGTTATTATTTATTCAAATTCCCCAGTCGCTGACCGCCTGGCACGTTCGGCGATACGAGTGGATATACTACGTTGAAATGGATCGTCAACTCCAGGGACTGACCAAGGATCCGGTCAATTTCACGGATTGTGCCCTGCTTCAACCAATCTGCAGTGCAGCACCATACACGCGAAAGACCCTTACTAGACTTCTAAGAGAAAAAAAGCTCAATATTTTTTCCCCCAAGGTCCAACACTGGCATCGGTACCTCCCTGCAGCTAGAGACGACGCAGGGTAGCTCCACGCAGCTGTCTCGCTTAAGTAAATTTCTGTTCCGAACCGAAAATCCGCTCCGCACAAAACGCTCACCTTCAGCGTGCTGCTAAAGCTGCGGGCATTATGTCAAAATCAGGAAATCACTTAGACTTGCATCTAGGACGTTGTCCGCAGCATTTGTTTGCGACTAGGACGGCGATGACTGATATGCAAGGACTTGAGGGTACTTATGCAAGATGATCGCGGTATCAAGCAGATCCTCACCCTCTCTTGGGCCTACAATCTTTTTCAGAATCTAGTGGGAGCCACGAATTCCAGGCGATGGGTCGCGGAACATTTTTGGCGTGCGCAACCCGGGCAAAAAGTCGTTGACCTTGGCTGCGGGCCCGCGACAACCGTACATTTCCTACCTGCCGGCGTAAAATACGTCGGGTTTGATGTAAGCGATAAATATATATCCAGCGCGAAGGCTAAATATGCTTCAGACCCTGACAAGATCTTTCTGGCGGGGATCGCGGAAGATTTTGTCGACCACCTCCCGCCTCAGATGCAGAATGCCGACCTGGTCATAATCAATGGATTGCTGCATCACTTGAATGACGATGAAGCGTTGACTGCATTAAGGCTCGCTCGCAAATCACTAGCTCCGAATGGCCGACTTGTTTGCTTGGAAGCAAGCTTCCTTCTCAGCCAATCATTTGCGGCGAAATGGATACTGAAGCAAGACCGCGGGCAAAATGTTCGTACTGAACCCGAGTGGAAAGCCCTGGTTTCCCAGGTATTTGAAAAATACGACTCCTACATCCTGACAGGATTGTTGCGAATCCCGTATACGTTGATTGTCATCGAAACAAGAGTGTAACCGGGGCGCCGACCCGAAACGTGGCAAATGAGTGGAGGGACAGTAGCTACAAACGTGGCAATCCTCGCCTTCCATGCCTGATCAGGAATATCTACCCGCGACGGCTTGGACGACGTATTGTGCTCCGAAAGGTATCCAACCCATCGCCGGTTCGAGTGGCCGAAGGTATGCAAGCAGCCTAGGAAAGAAAACTATGTATTGACTGCGGATGCTTCCAAAGTCACTGCCCCGTGCAAGGTTCAGCAGCTCGGACCTCGGCAACAGGATGGCGTCTTTATCGAAGGGACAGTCCTTGACCGTCTTGACGGTCAGGGGATTCAAAACGTTGTGCTCGAAAATGAAAACCTTTCCGCGCGGCTTCAAGACACGCCGGATTTCCGAGACCCAATGACTGCGCTCGTTCGGCGGAATGTGGTGAAACACACACGCGGCGATCACCAGATCGAAACTGTTGTCCTCATAGGGAATTCGCGCGTTCTCGATGGTGCGAAAGGTCGCTTCGGATGCGTGAACCTGCAGCGCTAGCCGGATACTTTCACCGGAGGGATCAGTCCCATGGAGCTCGGCTGAAGGAAATGCCTCGCGCAGATGTGAGATGGTGTTGCCCACCCCGCAACCAAAATCAAGTACCGACATGGACTTTGCCGCGACGTCAGCCCCCAATTGCGCGGCGACGTACTTTGTCTTGTAAGCAGCGAAGAACCCCGGCTCCTCCCCGCTTATCTGCACACTGGCCTGGTGCAGGTCGGTGTAGTCACTCGCGTATTGGTCAAATTCCGGCTTTTCTGACTTATTCATTTGAGTTTCCTTGGCATCATGGCGTGTGCTTCAGTTTGCACGCATGATGATTCGCGATGCCAAAAATGTAGCGGGTATCGTCAGCATGGCCACAAGCAGCGGAGCTAGCCTAGTGGGAATATGTAGACCTTCGATCAATATCTTCAGCAACACCAAGCCCAGCAAGAATTGCATGAGATATACGAATGGAAAGCGAAGCGCGGAGCGCAGCCTGATCGGCTGCCTGAATACATATAGAGCGTTGAACACGTACGACACCGCAATGCCGACTACGTAAGCTGCGGCATAGGCCACTTCATAACTGAACCAATGCAGCAATATCAAGTAACCTCCATAGCCTACGGCTACGTTCAACACGCCACCAAGGAGATAACGAAATATCTCTCCGCCCCATGCTGAGATTGCTTTTGTTTGATGCGCATCGATATTGAGTGCTTTGGATAGTACGCGACGCATTTGAGATCAGCTTTTGTTCATAACGTCTTGAGAAACAGGCGGCTGCTTCGCACGCACGTGTTTGGGTGTCTGGCTGTCGACGACGTACATGGGGCGGCGAAACGTTGCCCCCATCAATCGGCCGATATATTCGCCAACCACCCCCAGTATCAACAATTGTATGCCGCAGGCAAAAAGCACCACTGACATCAAGGATGCATAGCCAGGATTGGTTATGCTACCGCTCAATCTTCCATAGATCACGTAAAGGATATACAGGAAACTCAGCGCGGCCAGCGCGGCGCCGCTGAATGTCGCGATGCGCAATGGAAGATGCGAAAACGTGACAAAGATATTGGCTGCATGCGACAAGAGCCTGGATAAGGTATAGGCACTCTCGCCGTAATGGCGTTGCTCATGCGGTACCGTAACGCTTCGCGTGGACGACGTAAGCCATGACAACATCCCGTCGATATACGGGCGATTCAATCCAAACTTGCTCAGCTGCTTCGCCAGTGGTGCATGAATGGCGCGGAACGAGCAATAGTCTTCGTTGATGTCCGGAAACGCGCGCTTCAGCAAACGGCGCATCAATTCCGAACTCAGGTTCCGGTAGGCGGAATGGGTGCGCTTTTTGAAGACGCCATAAACCAGTGGATGATCTTCATCGCCAGCCGCCAGTAGGGCCGGAACCGACTCAGGCGGATGCTCAAGATCATCATCCATCGTGACAATCCATTCCCCGCGAGCGTGCGCGATGCCGCAGATTGTGGCTGCATGCTGGCCGAAATTCCGGCCAAGGCGAAGACCGCGAACGTTGGGGTGCTGAGCCGCCACCGCGCATATTTTTTCCCAGGACTCCTGGCGACCGCGGTCATCCACAAGTATCACCTCGTAGTCGAATCCGGTCGGTTTCATCGCCACCGTCAGCCGTTCACATAGTTCAGCAAGGGCCGAGCTGCCGCCAAACACCGGCACCACAACCGACACTTCGGGGATCGTGTCAGCGTTGGGTTGATTCACGTCATCTCGATTCATAGTGATGCTCTACGCGTGAATGCTGGGTCTCCGGGAGGTCCTGATTGAGCCGGCGATCTGGACCGTAATACTTGCGGATTACGTTTTCGATGTATCCCTCACCCAGGTTGATGCCGAGCTTGCTGCTGATCCCTTTGATCGCTGTGGTGTCAATACACATCGGCTCGCCCTTCTCCACGACGGAAAAATTGCCTCGCTTCCCTAGTGCGGATTCAAATATTTTCACAATGTCAGGCATGAGCAGCGACTTCGCGGCCGCGATGGATACCATTGTGAACTCGTCGTTTATCTCGACGGCCAGCTTTGCACCGATGGTGACGATGTCATCAATATCCACCAGGTTGCGTTCTGCACGCGACCAAACAGTGAAGTGCTGACCAGAAACGATCCGGTCCCTCAGGAAATTAGTCAACGTATGTGGATTGACCGTCTTGCCCACGACCTGGGGCAGTCGAAGCACCAATCCCCCTGGCGCTGAGCGCACAAGTGCCTCCATGGACTGTTTGTGCCTCATGTACGGGGTAAGTTCGGACTCCGATGCGGTAACGCCACAGCTGCCGAAGTAAATGAATCGCTTGGCATCTGTTTGCAAAAGCCTACGCAAGAGCGACTGCTCGCGCTCGAACTCACTAGGGCGGGTCTCCATGGAATTGGAGACTCCCGAAGCGAAGATGATGACGTGCGGGTCCTTGCCAAAGTATGGCTCGAACGCTCGGGCCAGTAGTCCTTTCCCAACTATCACTTGCGATAACCCCTAGTAGCCTAACGAGTCATTATTACCATGCCTGATCGAATCACTGCGCCGCCGGTTTGCCAAAAAAATTCGGCAAGCGTCAAGGTAGCCGTCGTGCAGTCAATCCAGCTCAACGCTGTCTGAGGTCCATGGCTCGCTCCTTCGATTTGCGATCCCTGGTAGTTAGCGAGAGTCGCGCCGAGCAGTCGACAAACACAAACACGTTTGGAAAGAGTAACCGAAAGTCGCCCCAGCCTCATGCAGCCAGCCAGAAAGGCCCCGCCAGATTCAGAACCTCGGCTCGACCGGTTCTGGGCTGGAAATATCCAGGCGCAGGGTTCGCCTTAGGGCTTTGTTCATGATTTCTTTGGTGAAAAAACGGCGAATGAAGCCCCCTTCACGCTCGGAAACCATCGTCCATTGGCTGTCGCTACGCAGCAGATCGATAATCCTCGTAGCGAATTGCTCCGGCTCATCCGTCACCGGGGCGCACTGTTCCAGGCCCGGAAGCCCTTGCGCCCCGACAGGAGTCGTCACTACAGGCAAGCCTTGCTGCATTGCTTCCAATACCTTGAGCTTTACCCCCGCGCCGAAGCGTAACGGTGCAACAGCAACCCTGGATTCACGGTACAAAGACACCAGCACGTCATCATCTACGTAGCCGAGCACCTCAATATGCGATTCCGCAAGCGCCTTGACTTCCTCGGAGGGGTTCGATCCGACGAGACGTAGCATGACATCCGGAACGTGCTGCCGCACAAGCGGCATGATCTCTTTGACCAGCCAGAGAGCCGCATCGACATTAGGTGGATGACCAAAACCCGCCACGAAAAGAATGCCTTCGCGCTCCCCCAGGTTCGTCGCGGCATCTTCAATGACATTTTCAAAACAGAACAGCGGCACCGCCATCGCATCGACATCCGGTGCCAATCGACGAACCTCTGCGGCTTCCTCTTCCGACGGGTATAACACCGTATCGCAAAGGCCCCATAGACGCCGCTCGGTCTGTTCCATGGCCTCCGCGTTTTTCAGGCATTGGACGTCGCCCGTTACAGCAGCCTCGCGCTGCAAGCGCTGGTAGTGCAAATCATGGCCAAAATAAGTGATGTGAGCCCGCGTATGCGAACGCAGGGCCTCGACGTACTTGATTGCGATATGCGGACGGCTCAGCAGAACATACTTGATATCTTCTGCGCGTTCCACCAGGAATCGATCGAATGCCCCAACCCATCGATTTCCGTAGATGGTCTCTATACCCATCGCCTGCAAACGCTGAATATACGCGGCGTCATACCACAAATTGTCAGGCCAGAAGATTACCTTCAGGCCCATGTCAATAAACTGGCGCATGAATTCAACCATTACGCGGGAACCCGCGTCGCGGTCCGGCTGCGGAACGTAATGGTCGACAACAAGTATAGTGCCGGCCTCGCCGCCTCGCTCCCGCGCCCGCAGAACATGTTGTCCGTTCAAAAAATGGTCGGTAGCCAATCTGTCGGCCCATCGCTCCAGAAAACGCTCCCGGTTGCGCGCCTGGTGGGCCTTGATTCCAGAGGCTTCATCCGTGCCGTGCGATATGCCTTCGTGGTGGATGACCACGGAAAACGGCGTATAAAAAACCCGCTTACCTCGCTCCCGCACCTTGAAGGCCAGATCGGTGTCTTCGTAATAGGCTGGCACATAGCGTTCGTCGAACCCGCCTACCTGGTTGAACAGCGCCAACGGCAGCAGCAACGAGGCGCCCGAGCAATAATCCACTTCACGAACGTAGTTGTACTCAGGGGCGTCAGGCTCTTCCAGTCTGCCGTAATTCCAACCCGACGCGTCATTCCAGATGATGCCACCAGCCTCCTGCAACCGGCCATCCGGATAGACCAGCTTGGAACCCACCATGCCGCAATCAGGAAAACGCCCAAACACGTCCAGCATGGCGTCCAGCCAGCCCGCCGTGACCTCTGTGTCGTTATTGAGGAGGTAAAGGTACTTGCCCCGAATGAGCGTTGCGGCGCGGTTGCAGGAACGCACAAATCCCAGGTTCTTCTCGTTTTCTTCGTAACGCAGGCCCGGCACGTTCATTAGTGCCTTCATCGCCGCATCGCCGGAGGCATCCTCAAGTACCATCACCTCATACGGCACAGAGGGCTGATTGAGCATGATCGAATACAGGCAAGAGACCGTGTAATCGAGTTTGCCGTAGGTCGGGATGACGATGCTTACCAACGGTTTGGTGCAATGCGGAAACTGCAACTTCTGCAGCTTTGCTTCGGTATCGGATTCCGAATCACCCTTTCTCGGGGTAGCACTCGCCGCCTGCTGGCCATAAGCCTTCAAGGCTTGCTTGACCGCGACAACATCCCCTCTGAGTAGGCGCACAACAACCCGCAGCGGCCTCGTCAACGCCCAGGAGCGGGAGCTCAATACGAGCTGTAGTTGCTTGCGAGAATCGTCCAGTTCCGCCTGCAATGCTTGCAAACGCAGGTTCAGCCGATCGCCTTTTTTTGCATATTTCTTAGCCAATTTTCTCTGTTCATGGTATTTCGCACTGAGTTCCTCCGCGTGCCTGATTTCGACATCGTAGCTCCTCATCAAATCATGCAACGCGGTTTCGAATTGATCCAACGCAGCGACACCGCCTTGCATATCGGGCGACGAATTGGAAAATCCACCGCTTTCGCCGTTGTCTCCGGACTGCTGCGTACGTAACGCGAGAATCTCACTAGCGTCTGCATCAAGTCGCCCGATGACAAACTCGAGCCGTTCCTTTTGCGCCTCGATCTGCTCGTCCCGCCGCTTGAGCTCCTGCTTCAATGCTTCGATCTGCTCATCCCGCTGTTCAATTTCCTGCTTCAGTGCTTTGGTCTGTCCATGTTTCTGCTCGAGCTCGACATTCAGGCGCTTCGCCCACAACGCAACTTCATCATGTTCCTTTACGAGCTCCGCATAGACAGATTGCACGCGTGTAAGCTCTGCGTCGGTTTTCTGCGCCCAGGCAGCAACGTCGCGATGATGTGTGTAGAGATCTTCTATCTCCGAGAACAGGACAGTGGAATTTAGTTGCGGAAGCAGCACGCCATCACCCGCGGCAATTGCCACGTAATAGACTGGATCGAGCAATTGCGGTGCACGCGATACGACATCTTTTCCGGTATCGGTGAACGCATCCATAGAAAGTTCCGGCGTGTCGGGCCGGATCGCCGCTATTGCAGACCCTACGGCCAGTCTTTGACCGTAGTAGCGCACTTTGGGAAACCTGCTTTGAAGCAGCATGTCAAATTCGGCAAAATCGAGTTCCTTGACATGAAACTCGTTGTGGTAGCCGGCTTTCTCCGAATATACGAGACGATTAGGCGATGACATGATGAGCACACCATCGGGCCGGAGCACGCGGCGCACTTCGCCTATCATCTCGGCATGCTTTTCGTGATGCTCAATAGTCTCAAATGAGACAACCACGTCCACAGAGTTGTCCGGCAACGGTATCGCCGCCGCATCCCCTAGCCGATATTCGAGTCCCGCAATACCCTCATACATTCGCTTAGCGTGCTCAATCGTCTCGAGTGAGATATCCACGCCGATCACAGTGGATGCGTCCCGTGCAAGAATGGCACTCCCGTACCCCTCCCCGCACGCAATGTCGAGCACATTCTTACCTCTTACCAGTGCCCGGCACCAAACGTAACGATGAAAGTGTTCATGCCTAATCTCGCCGGACAGCGAAGGCAGGTAGCGCTCACCGGTGAACTCCATGATTACGCCCCTGCCCGCTGTATTTCGATTGAATGCATTGGAATTCCTACAAGCCCGTGGCGCATCGTACTGTCGCTTGCCTTGAACGTAAGCGCATCATGGATCCAATGCTGATGAGTGTGATCTTCTTGCGACCCTGTAGCCAGGGCCACATCAATGGAGTATTCGCCCGACGCCAATATCGGCATCCTGAACTTGAACTTGGCGCTCAGGCGTTCTTCTGCATTCGCACTCATCGGGTGCTCGCGATACGTCAGGTAAGTGTTGTCGCCAAACAAGCGTTGCCCCAGTCTGTCTTTTACGTAGAAGCCAAAAATGGGGGCCTTGAGGGGGCTCGCCAAAGTAGCCTCGATGACTAACGTCACGACCTCTCCGCCATTTATCATGTGGCTGCTTTCGCCCCGAAAATCTAGAAGTTTGACGTCCGTGATGGTGGCCGCGCCTGCTCCGAACTCGGTGCCGGTGGTTTCTGGATCGAACTCGAACACCTCTACCCGATTGCGCGCTCCACCGTCCTGCAATATCGGAATTCGCGCATCCACTATGTCGATAGGAACATCCACAAGTGCGTCCACGCTCGACTTCTTTGCTGGTCTTTGCCCCCCGGCTCCTATGTCCGATAAAGCAGACATACCAGAACGGACCAGGACACTCTCCCCGACCGCCGAACGGTCGGCAGCATGCTGCTCGGCGAGATATTGCTCTACGACGCTCCGCGTGGGGCCATCCACGATCATGCGCCCCCGATCCAGCCAAATAGCGCGGTCGCACAAATTGGTTACCGCGATCGTGTCATGGCTGACGAACAACAGCGTTCCCCGCTTTTGAAAATCACGCATGAAACGCATGCACTTCTGCGTAAAGCGCACGTCGCCCACACTGAGCGCCTCGTCAACAACCAGTGTATCGGCGTCTACATGGGCCGCGATAGCAAAGGCAAGGCGCACGTACATGCCGCTGGAATATGTCTTGACCGGTTGCCGGATGAAGTCACCAATGTCGGCAAACGACAGGATCGAACCGAAGCGCTTGCGCAACTCTGCCTCGGGGATGCCGTAAAGCAAGCCGCTGAGATAGACATTCTCCTCGCCAGTGAACTCCGGATTGAATCCGGCCCCGAGCTCGAGCAGTGCGGCAATGCGACCGTTGGTCTGGATGTCGCCTTCGCTGGGATGAAGGGTACCGCAGATCATTTGCAAGAGCGTCGACTTGCCTGAACCGTTGCGACCAATGATGCCGACCGTTTCGCCACGCCTGACGCTGAAACTTACATTGCGCAGAGCCCAGAATTCTTCGTAATAAGCCAGCCCATTTCTTCCCAGGAGGCGTCCGACCCGGGGAAAGATCATTTGTTTCAGGCGATCGGATGGCTTTCCGTAGATATCGTACTTCTTGCCAAGTGAATTGACGGAAATTGTCAAATCTTCAGAGGACATCAGCAAAGCCCTTGCGTGTTCGCTCGAACCAATAAAAGGAGCCCCATGCAAATAGGTAGGCCGCAACCGCATAGAGGCCCAATACTGTCCAGTTTGGTGCGCGCCCCCAAACCAGTGCGTCGCGTGACGCATTCACGATTGCAGTGAGAGGATTGAGGTAAAGCAGATTCCGGTATTGCTCGGGAATGAGGGTCTGGGGGTAGAAGATAGGTGCCAGGAACATCATCATCGTCGTGATGATGCCCATGGCTTGCTTAAGGTCCCGCAGGAATACTCCCAAAGAGCTGAGGAGCCAGATCAGCCCTGCCACGAAGGGAATAAAGACTGCCACCACGATGGGGAAATAAACGATGGTCCATGGAACCGTTCCGTGGACTATCAAGGAAAACCCCAGCAGGACAAGCGTGGAGACCAACAAATGAAATAGTGCGGAACCCAGCGTGCTCCACGAAAGCGTCTCCAGCGGGAAAACGACTTTCTTCACGAAGTTGGTATTTTCCACGATCAACGTAGGCGCGCGATTGGCGCACTCCGCAAACATGCTGTTGATGTTCAAGCCAGCAAACAGGACCACCGCGAACTCGAAATGACCAGACACCTGGTCGTTCCAGCGGGATTTAAAGATGAGACCGAAAACAAAGGTATAAACAGCCAGCATAAGCAAGGGATTGAAGAACGACCATAGCAAGCCGAAGAACGAGCCACGGTAGCGTCCAACTACATCCCTTCGTGCCATTTGCAGCACGATGGCGAAATGCCTGATCAGAACCTTGTACGGGGAAAACGGATCGCGAAGGCGATAAAATGAAATCATGCGTTGGTCACTATAAGGTCAAAGCCGTGATGGGCTTCTTGGACTTGCGCGCGGACTACGTGGCCAAAACCGGACCACTGTTATCCATTGTCGTTCAAGCAAGAGCTGAATCCAGCTCATCTCTTAAATCAGCCACGTCTTCCACGCCAACCGACAGCCGAATCAAGCCGTCGCTGATGCCTAGCCTCTTACGATTTGCCTGAGGCACGGATGCATGGGTCATGATGGCCGGATGCTCTATAAGGCTCTCGACGCCACCGAGCGATTCTGCCAGAGCAAACAGCCGGCAACGCTCCAGTGTACGGCGAGCCTTTTTCAATCCGCCCCTCACTTCAACGCTAATGATGCCACCGAAACCGTCCATTTGGCGACGCGCCAGTGCGTGCTGGGCATGACTTTTCAGCCCCGGATAAATGACTCGCTCAATAGCCGGATGCTTCTGCAACCAGGCGGCCAAATGCTGAGCGCTTTCGCAATGCGCCTTCATTCGCAGGTGCAATGTCTTCAGGCCGCGCATGGCCAGGAACGCATCAAAGGGGCCTGCAATCGCTCCCACTGAATTCTGTAGGAACCCCATGCGTTCGGCCAATTCCGCCGTCCTCGCCACGACGATGCCGCCTACCATGTCGGAATGGCCATTAAGATACTTCGTTGCCGAATGCACCACTAAATCCGCGCCGCACTCGAGCGGTCGCTGCAAGATCGGCGAACAGAAGGTGTTATCGACGACCAACAGCAACCCATGCTTGCGCGCAAATGCGGCAAGCTTGTCCAGGTCGACCAGCTTAAGCATGGGATTGGTCGGAGTTTCTGCCCAGATTATCCGCGTAGTCGGTTTTAGTGCGGCCCTTAGCGCCTGCGCATCGTTGAGATCGACAAAGCTGAAATCCAGCCCGGCAGAGCGGCGCCGCACGCGCTCGAAAAGGCGATAGCTACCGCCATACAGGTCATCCATGGCGATGACGTGGCTACCGGAGTCAAGCAGGTCCAAAACAGTAGCCGCGGCAGCCAAGCCGGACGCGAAGGCGAAGCCGGCAACGCCTCCTTCCAGCTCCGCCACACAGCGTTCGTACGCCATCCGCGTTGGGTTTTGCGTACGCGAATATTCGTAGCCCAGATGTACGCCCGGGCTCTTCTGCACATAGGTAGAGGTGGCGTAGATAGGCGTCATGATGGCGCCGGTACTGGGATCGGGATGCTGCCCGGCGTGGATCGCCAGGGTTCCTAGCCCCAGCTTCGCGTTCCTAGCGGCGATCCTGGTCGGTTTGCTCATACCCGGTACCCCTCTGGCTTGATGTCAAAACGTCAATCTTACCCGCGAGCAACCCTTTCGGCAGAGCCCCGGACAAGGAGTGCGTTCATAAACGCGACCGATCTCGCCACATCTACATCGCCTCTAGGCGGCTGCGTTTTGTTGCACGCGAACCTAGACGCCCGCTCCTGCGAGAGTGCACCTCGCTCGGCGAGGCGCGTTTACGCTTGTCAAAGAACCGTGAGCTCGGTCGCATGGCTGGAGGCGAACTGTGAATTTTCATCGAAATTGCAAGCTTAACGCAAGAATTTCGTCATACTCGTTCATTATTTGAACGGCTTCGCTACTCGTATGCCTGATCGCCCGGTCCTGATCCACTACCACATCTTCAAGAATGCTGGCAGCAGCGTGGACGCCAGCTTGCAGCATTCTTTTGGTGAACGCTGGGGTAGCTTCGAGGGATCACACGCGCACGCCATCCAATCCAGTGCGCAGTTGGGTGAGTTCATCGCCGCCAGCCCACACCTCGTTGCGATCTCCAGCCATCTGGCCCGCCCCCCGTTGCCCCATGCTGGATGTTTGCCTGTTGTATTCGTCAGGCATCCTCTACTGCGCGCCTATTCGGTCTATAGCTTTACGCGCGCAGACTCGTCCCAGCCTTATTCGTCCACCGCCCAAGACCTGAGCTTCTCGGACTACATTGCCTGGGCCGTGAAAAATGAGCTTGGAAGCATCGTTATTCGTGATTACCAGGTTGTACATCTTTCCGATGCTTCCTGGCGCTCCAAACATATCCTCGAAGCCAGGGCAGAAACCTCGGACCTAGAACAGGCATGTCAGCTGCTGACCGATTGGGGAATAGCCGGGGTGGTGGAGCAGTTCGAACTTTCCGCACAAGCGTTCCAACACATGTATGGGCCGCGCCTGCCAGAGCTGACCTTCTCGCCGCGGTGGGAAAATGCGAGTGTCAAAACCCGCTCCCCCCCAAGCGAGCGGCTGGACCGTCTCAGGCATATCCTTGGAGGGACGCTTTATGAAGACTTCATGGAGACTAACCAACTTGACCTTGCCCTGCATGTCCACGCTCAGTCCGTGCTTGCCAATGCTGCGCAGCGCCTCGGGCTAATGCCTAGGCAGGGAACGGCGGAGACTTAAGGTGGCGGGGGAACATCAGGCCACCAGTATGGACCACAAGCCACCGCCCTTCTTTTCGCTCCGCTGATCCACGCTTCATGAGTCCTATGACAAAATAATAGGCTGCCTAGGAGTTACGCATGAAGACTTTGCTCGTCACCGGTGGCGCCGGTTTCATCGGCGCCAACTTTGTATTGCAAGCCGTCGCTGACGACATGCATGTCGTCAACCTGGATAAGCTCACCTATGCCGGGAATCTGGACACCCTGGCTTCGCTAGGGGGTAACGAACGGCATATTTTCGTTCAAGGAGACATCGGCGACCGCAAGCTCGTTAGTCACTTGCTCGCCACACATCGTCCTGATGCGATCGTGAATTTTGCTGCTGAATCCCATGTGGATCGATCCATTGATGGACCCGCGGCCTTTGTCCACACCAATGTGCTGGGCACACTCGGCTTGCTCGAATCCTCACGTGATTACTGGCGCGTTCTGCAAGGCGCGGCCCGCGAGCAATTTCGCTTTCTCCACGTATCCACCGACGAAGTCTACGGTTCTCTCGGCGACAACGGAAAATTCTCCGAAACTACGCCGTATGCGCCCAATTCCCCCTATTCAGCATCCAAGGCTGCCTCGGACCACCTGGTCCGTGCGTTCCATCACACCTACGGTCTACCCACCCTTACCACCAACTGCTCGAACAACTACGGGCCTTATCAGTTTCCCGAAAAGCTGATCCCGCTGGTGATCCAGAAGGCCATGGCTGGAGAACCGCTTCCGGTGTATGGCGACGGCTTGAACATCCGCGATTGGCTGTTTGTCGCTGACCATTGCAGCGCCATCCGCCGCGTGCTGGAAGGTGGCCGGGTGGGCGAAACGTACAACGTGGGTGGCAATGCCGAGCGCAACAACATTACGGTGGTGAAGACGATCTGCGCATTGCTCGATGCCAAGAAGCCGCTGCCCGATGGGCGCAAGCACGAGTCGCTTATTACCTATGTGAAGGATCGCCCCGGCCACGATCGCCGCTACGCGATCGATGCCAGCAAGTTGCAACGCGAACTGGGCTGGCAGCCTTCGCATAGTTTCGAGGGCGGCATCGAAGCCACCGTCGACTGGTATATCGCCAACCGCCCATGGGTACAACGCGTGCTCGACGGCAGCTACCGCATGGAGCGCCTGGGCGTATGAGCGTACGCAAGGGCATCATCCTGGCCGGCGGCTCCGGCACGCGCCTCTATCCGATCACCCAGGCGGTCAGCAAGCAGCTTCTGCCGGTTTACGACAAGCCAATGATCTTCTACCCGCTGGCCACGCTGATGCTGGCGGGTATACGTGAAATTCTGGTGATCAATACGCCGCACGAGCAAGCCCTGTTCCAGCGCCTGCTTGGCGATGGTTCGCAGTGGGGCATCGATATCCGCTATGCCGTGCAGGCTTCGCCGGATGGTCTGGCGCAGGCGTTCCTGATCGGCCGCGACTTCGTCGGTAACGACCCGAGCTGCCTGGTGCTGGGCGACAACATTTTCTATGGCGTAGGTCTGACGGAGCGACTGAAGCGCGCCGGCGCGCGCCAAGAAGGCGCGACGGTGTTCGGTTATTTCGTGCGGGATCCAGAGCGCTACGGCGTGGCCGAGTTCGATGCCAGCGGCCGCGTGATCGGGCTGGAAGAAAAGCCCACCAAACCCAAGTCGCATTACGCCGTGACCGGCCTCTATTTCTACGATTCACGCGTGTGCGACTACGCGGCGGAGCTCAAGCCATCGCCACGCGGCGAACTGGAAATCACCGATCTCAATCGCCGTTACCTCGAAGACAATTCGCTGCATTTGGAGCAGCTCGGCCGCGGCTACGCCT
>Ga0209674_100331_pt1 | contig 28743 bp, 43 predicted proteins | sample AraplaCvi_mMS_r2_FD_184279 | JGI IMG/M metagenome (GOLD analysis project Ga0209674, IMG submission 184279) | Arabidopsis root microbial communities from North Carolina, USA - plate scrape CL_Cvi_mMS_r2 (SPAdes) (version 2) | ecosystem: Host-associated > Plants > Roots > Endosphere | place: USA... | reverse complement strand
GACCTGCTGGTAGTCCTCGGATGAGCGACGTTCGATATACCAGATGTCCGGTGCGGCCTCCTGCTCGGGGTCGGCCTCTGGCTGCCCGTCCAGGTACTTCTTCAGCGTGCGGTGCCGCGTTAGTCTCGCGCCCACCATGTCCTGGAAGGCCAGGCAAAGGGCGGTGATTCGCCCATTGACGTTGCCTACCGAGAGCGTCGGCACCGTGGGCTGAGCCGGATCCACCTTGAACCCATCCGCCTGGATGGGCCACGGGTCATAGCTCTTCCCCTGCCAGAGAATCGACTCGCTCTGCGTGTACCCGTGGAAACGGATGATGTCGCCCTCGCCGCCTCCGGTGATCGTCCGCGCGTCCAGTTCAAACAGCACGATTTCGGCCCCTGGCTCGAGGCGCTGGATATCGGCAACGAATGTCATGGAGCGAATTTCTGCTCGAAGGTCACGGAAAGGGTGTAAAAGTCGCCGCCTTCGGGGGTGAGCGAGTACTCGCTCGCCTTGTAGAGGCCCTGCACGCCCAATGGCGGCGTCCAGAAGAAGCCCATATAACCTGCGTGGGCATCGAGGAACGCTGCGATGGGCGTGATCGCTGCCTTATAGCCGGCGAACTGGAGCGGCCAGGACTGGACCTTGTTATTGAGCCCGTCGGCGACCTCCTGCGAGTACCCGTCCCCGAACTGGGCCTTGCGCACGCGAAATGTCGACGTGCCGGAAGGCGTTCCGACCGGCCGCCAAGAGAAGACATCCGTCATCCGTTAGACCTCTGCCGCCACAGCGAGCCGCCCGGCCGCTGCTCGTTGGCAATGACCTTTTTCACCGCCGACTCGATGGCCGTGCCGAATTTCTTGCCCATCGCCTGGTCACTGCCAGCGGCGTCGACAGCCGATGAGCCATCGGAATTCACCGTCACGGCGATAGAAATGTTGGTGTCGCCGCCATCCCCCTGCGTACGAACGCCGAGCTTGCCATCAGCAGTGCGCGTCAACGGCATGATCGCCTCTGGACCAGCCTCGCCCATCAGCCCGGCACCGCGTGCGAAGGCGAAGGTCGTCGGCCGATCAACAACAGTGTTGGACCAGTTCGACAGCGACGCGCCATCCACAATGCCGCCCTTGGCGTAAACCTTCGACACGAAGCCCTGCGAGTTATAGTCGACGCCGCCGGATCCGTTTGTTCCGCCGTATCCGCCAGTGAAATAGCTCAGACCGTAATTCAGAAGTGACGCCGCCGCCTTGTTGGCCTCCAGCCGGGCGACCTCCTTGAGGATCGACGACACCAAGTCCTTGATGCTCGCCTTCCCGGTGGTGGCCGCGTCCACGATGAAGTCGGAAAGGGTCCCGTAGGTGCTCTGGACGAGATTGGCGAAGTTCGTCGCGGTGTCGCTCGCGTCGTAGGTGATGTCCGCCATCGCGCGCCGCGCGCCGTTGGTCCAGTCGGACCGTGCTGCATTCAGCCGCGCGTCCGCTTCGTAGACTAGCTGCACACGCTGGTCTTCGTAGTCCTTGATCGCGCTCAGGCGCGCCTGGTACTCGTCGTCCGTGAGGGTTCGGCGGTTGGCCGGATCATTGAGGCGCGCCAGTTCGCGGTCCGCATCGCGCTGGATGTCCAGCAGTTGCCGCTGAATGTCGATCTGATGCTGTCCCATGCCCAGGCTCTTGACCTGGATGTCGAGCGCCATACGGTCGGTTTCCAGGCGCTGCTGCATGGCCTCGCGGTAAGAGTTCAGCTCTACCGTCGCCCGAGCGCGCTGCTCGATCTCCTTCTTGTCGGCGGCAATGCCCTTTTCGATCTGGGCGACCATTTCCTTCCAGCCATCGGAAACGTCGATGGTGAGGTCCTTCTCCTTCGGGCCGCGTGACATGATGCCGGCGACAGCGGCGGACTCACTTGCGCGGATCTTGGCGGCAAGGTCCTTGTCGCCGGCAAGTGTCGCCTTGGCGATTGCATCGTTTGCCTGCTGGTGAATGGCGGCGATCTCTCGGGTGCGCTTTGCCTCATCGCTCTCGTACTGTCTCGCCTGCTGGTCGAGGCTGATCGCAGCATCATTGGCCTGCTGCGTGGCGGCATCACGGCTCGCCTTCTTCTGCGCCTCCACCTGTGCATCCTGCATGGCGCCGAGCTGCTTGGTGGCATCGTCGTAGAACTGCTGGGCGGTCTTCCCGTAGAACGATGTACTGCCCAGGCCGCGGTCGATGAGCTTCTTGGCAGCGTCCCGGTTTTCGGCCAGGACGTCGAACTTCTGCTGATCGGTCTGGGCGCGACCAAAGTCCCGCGCGGCGTCTATCGCACGCTTCGTGGCGTCGGAGATACCGTTCCACGAGCGCTCAATGAGACCGAGGTTTTCCTTGACCTCCTTCGACCTGGAAACCACAGCCGTGCTGTAGGTCTCCATGGCCAAGCGCGCCGCGTCCTGCGTCCGACCCTGGTCCTCCAGCGCCTTGATCTGGTCGTATACCGCCGCCGTCAGATAGTGGTACGTCGAATTGAGTTCAACTGACGCTTTGACTGGGTCGTCCGCGAGCTTCGCGAACCTGGCGACCATGTCATCCGCGCCGTCTCCCGCGGCGATCGTTGCCGAGGCGACGAGGCGGAGCTGATCGGATGTGAATTTGCCCGACGACGCGACCTCCGCCAGCGCAGCAGCCGCATCGTGTTGCGTGCCACTGGATTTCGACAGGTCGGCGGAGAGCGCCTGCAATTGCTGCGATGTCACGCCGGCATAGTTGCCGGTGTTAATCAGCGCCTTCTGAAAAGCTACCTGCTCATCGCTTCCCGACTTCCAGGCGGCGAAGAGCGCGACAGCGGCGCCGGCAAGCAGTGTCGCGGGGTTGATCAGCCCCAGTAGGGACGTGCCGAGGGCCTTCGCCGCCCCGCCCACACCCCCGAACATGTCCTTGAGCTGGCCGCCCTGCTGAAGAAGCACGGTAAGCGGCCGCTGGCCGGTGGCAAGGCCAGAGACAATGTCGGTGATCTGGGCCGGGACACCGCGCATCGCCGCGGCCCGCGCCCGGTCGCTCATCACATAGGCTTCGGTCTCCTTCGTCAGCGCAGCCTGGTTCGCAAGCGCCTTCTTGGCGATCTGATCGCCCAGCTCGCCGCCGATACGCACCTGAGCGTTGTATGCGATCTGCTCCGCGCGCGACTTCCCGAGTAGATCAGCCTGCCGGTTCAGGCTCTCCGCGTACCGCTTCGTGCTTGCATTGGCCTTATCGAACTGAGCGGCGGCTTCGGCCCCGAGGCCGGACACTTTACGCTTCGCGGCCTCCGCGCCCGCCTCCATCGTCGCCGTGTTGATGGTGACGTCGATGCGGGCAGTGCCGATGCTCTCTGCTTCGGTCATCGTCAGCCTTTGTGAATCTCGTCGAGGGCCGCGTCTTCGATCACCCGCAGTTGCGCGAGCAGTTCGTCGTAGCGGTCGGAGGAAAGGTTCATGCGATCGAGAAGGTGAAACACGACGCTGTAGTTCAGCCCGTAGGCACCGCCGGGGCCGACGTTCCACTGCCGCCAGATGCGGCTGAAGAACTGGATGGCGTCCCATGCCTCGGGCCACACTTCGACGTTCGGTTCCTTGTAGTGCTTGGGCTTCAGACCCGTGCCGGCGAGTTCCGCTTCACTCGGGCGCCGCCAGTACAGCGCCCGAGTGGCGGCGGTCAGTTTTTTTCCAGTTCCTTGCGGCGCGCCTGGTGGAAGCCTGCGAACAGAGCCTCGACGATGCCGGGGTACTCGTCCTCGAACGCGAGGACGCCCTCCTCAGTAAGTTCGAAGTCGGTATTCCATGACTCCACGAGGTACGCGATCAGGGCGGCCATCGTGACGCCGGCCTCCATGCGCTCACGGAGCTCGGACTGTTTCCTGTTGTGGTAGGTGACGTCGAGCTTGTCCGTGGAGCCCTGCCCGCTGATGGTCAGCGTGGCGGGCAGGATCTTCGGGCCGTTGCCCTTCTTCAGGCTCATGCGGCCTCCACGAGGATGGAGTCGCCCAAGGCCGTGAACGTCGCCGTGTTACCCATCGGCGTGTTCGCAGCCATGGTCGGATCGGCATCGAACGACAGATAGCCGTAGCGGTAGATCACGTCGCCGTCGGGGAGCTTGCAGCGGAGCACGAGCGGCTCACGCTTCCGGTCGGCGGCCTTGGCCGCGGCATACCAGGGCAGCTTGGGGTCGAAATACAGCGGCAGCGTGAAGGTCTTTGCGTTCTTCACCGTGGGCACGCTGATCTGGCGGGACGCTTCGAGGAATTGGCCCGTCCAGAACTGCTGGTCGCCGCCGCTGGTGGAAATCTCGCCCTGTTGGCTGAAGTCCACGAACGCGGAGGCCACCATCAGTTTCGCGCTGGCCTGCCCCGCTGGGAAAACGGTGACGTCGGTGGTGTCGAGACCGAGAAGCTCAACGGTGTCGCTGGCACCCGCCGTGACATCGCCTGCCTCGACCGCCGTGTTGTTCGCATCGGGCCAACCGGCCAGGACGACGAGCACATCGCCCTCGTCGACGGTACCAGTCGGCACGGTGGCGACGGCCGGGTTCGCGTTGGACACGGCCGTGGCGGTGATGGCGGCTGCGATTGCGGTCGAGATGCCGAACACCGCGCCGTTGGGGAATTTCAGGCTCATGTGAGAGTCCTCTGAGGTTGCCGGTTGGGGTGGTTTGCCGCCAAACGGCGGGCAGAAAAAAGCCGCCCGCAGGCGGCTCGTGGCGCTGGCAACTGGCTGCCGCTACTCGCGCGGATACCAGATGCTGAAATCGGTTCGGGCGCCGTAACGCTTCAGGACGTCGTTGACGTCAGACACTGGCGCACCCAGGGTTTTCACTGCGAGGTCGCTGGCCAGCAGCGCGTCACGCGCCTGCCGCGATAGGTCGCTCGCCTCGAGCCGCGTCGTGGACCAGACCCAGACCTGCACTCTCGCGTTGTCATTGTCCGCCGGGCTCTGGTCCGCGTAGTCGATCGCCTGCCCTCCGACGCCCTGGTAGACGATCAGTGGGTACACCGGGTTGTCGTCGGTCGTGTCCGGAGTGCATCGGCCATCCACGAGCGGCCCAAGGATGGCGTATAGGCGTGTTTCGAGGCTCACACGAAGTCCTCGTCAGGTGGCTGGTATGCCTCGCGGAGCAGTTCAGGGAGCCGTTCGCGACCGCGTGCCAATGCCGCCTGCTGTGCGCGGGCGCCCGCCATGTCGAACGCTGGCCGCAGGAACGGCTTGGCCGGCACCCAGACGGGTACGGCCAGCGGAATGTTCTTGTTCGTGTGCCATGCGCCATTATCGTCCTTGAAGACGGCATAGTTCTGCCAGTGGCCGAACTCAATCAGGTGTCCATGAGGCGCCTTCCGTGCGTTCCACGTAATGGAGTACGTGACGTTGTCCTTGTTGGAACGGTCGTCCTTGTATGCCAAGTAGATCGCACTCTGCAGAAGACCCTCGGCGACAGGAACCAGCCGCTTTGCTTCGTCGCGGTACTCTGTGCCGCTCGCAACCGCCATCGAGCGTGCTAGGCGTGTGGCAAGCGGGCCCGTGAGCTGGTTCAGGCCGGCGAGCGCGCTGCTCGTATCGGCCTTCGCGTTGAAGCCGTCAGCCATCGTTCGCTCCGCGGTTGCAGACGAGGTCCGTCCATTCCCTGCGGTCCTCGTCCATCTGCACGGAGGTGATGTCGTAGGCGATGCCGCCCATCAGCACGCGCATGCTCGCGTCGATGCCCTGCCGGTAGCGGATGCGGAAGCTGTATCGCGTCACCGATGTAGCGACGCCGCCCTGATCGCCGACGATCGTGCCCATGCCGGTCTGGCTCTTCACGTTCGCCCACACCTGGGCCAAGTCGGTCCATGTCTTGATGGTCTGGCCGGCTGAGTCCCTGACCGGGCCGGGCTTCTGGATGGTAATGCGCCTCGTGCGCGCACCCGCCTTCTGCCCCGCCATCAGGCAATGGCCGGGTCGCGTGAACGCGCTAGTAGGCTTTTGATCGCCGGACTGAGGATCTGGTTGTCACTCGAAGGATCTTGGAATAGACCAACCGCTACGAGCCGTACAGCCGAAACGACCACCGCTGGAAGGGCGACGTCATCCGTTACCACGGGAATCTTGAGGTAGTCGAGAACAATGGAAGCTGCGCGATCGATCAGGTCCTGAACCTGCTCGTCAGTGACTTCATCATCGCAGCGCATATCGAAGCGCGCCTGCGCGACGGTTATCTGATTCATGCGTCGCGCCCCTTCTTCACGGCAAGCCGCCAGGCGTCACCGGTACCGGGCTTCTCGGTATCGGATGCCCTCTGCGCGATCCAGAACGAGCCGCCGAACGTCACCCCGTCGCCATGTTCATAGGCGGTACCGTACTTGAACACGCCGCGGTCGATGACGACTGGGAAGCTCAGGGAGCGCTGGATCAGTGCATCGCCCCGCTTCAGGCTGAGAGTCACGGTACGGCCATCATCACCGACCGTCAGATCAAAATCATCGAGGTCGAGCGCGTCGCGACCGTCACGACCATCCCGGCCGTCTTTCGGATGTGGGATGCGGTCCACGGCGCGCTCCAGGACACCCTGGGCCCGGCGCTCGAAGTCCAGGGCCCAAGATGCCAATGCGGCATCGAGGATCGGCTTGACCGCCTTGATGACGTCGTCGACCGATGCACCATCGGCACCATCGCGCCCCGGCAGGCCGTCCGCCCCAGGCGATCCATCCTTCCCATCCTTTCCGTCGACGCCATCCGATCCAGGCGCGCCGTCGACACCGTCTCGTCCATCGCGTCCAGGGGCGCCGTCTTCCCCCTTCTCGCCATCCTTGCCGGCAGGAGGGGGCGTCGCCTCCAGGGTGGAGACGCGATGCTCGATTTCCTCGATCGACTGCGACAGCGAGGCGGTCGCCCGAGCCACATAGCCCTTCACGGCTTCAATAATGGTTTCGGCCGTCTTCTGGATATCCACTCAGGCCGTCTCCAATGCCTTTCGAACCAGTTCCGCGAGTTCGCGGGCCTCGTCGCCGGCGGCGACATTGTTCGTGTCTGTAGCCGCTGGTGGCGCAGGCGTCGCCGGCGACGGAGGTGCGCTATCTCGGCGCGCAAGCGCCTCAAGGGACCAGTTCTGCTGCTGCAGGTATACCGAGTCGCCGCCCGGAACATCGGGCAGGTCAAGCCTGCGACGCGCTTCATTGGGCCGCAGCACGCCACCACTGACGCCTTCGCTGAAGTTCTTCACCTGGGTCGATGGATCCATGCGAGACAGCCCATCCAGATCGAGTTCGACGCCTAACTCTCGGCCGTTGACCACTACGCCTTCGCCGATCCCCAAACCGTCATCCATGCAAAGCTCGTACTGCTCGATGTGACTCTGGAGGCAATTGTCGTAATAGATCTGGTTGAGTATCTCGCCGTTCTGAAACGTCGGCATGCTGCCCACGCCGATCTTGAACGCGGGGACGTGGAATGCCGTGCATACTTGCTCGGCAGTCAACTTCAACTGCTCGACCATCTGCGCGTCGGTCGAGTTCATCGCCATCTGTTCATACTTCAGGCCATCGCCGAGCACGGCGACGCTGCCGGCCTTCTCGCCGGTGTAATTCTGGTTCCAGTGATCCTTGAGCCGCTTCGCAGTGTCGTCGCCGATCTCGCCAGGCGCCGTGAGGATGCCGCTGGGGCGCGCTCCGTTCGCGAAGAAGCTCTTTCCCTGCTTCTGAATCGCAAGGCCCTGCTGCGAGATCACCGTGCTCGCATAGAGAGGCGGGATGCCCACAAGTGGATGGAAGAGACAATTCACGCGATCGTGAATGATCTCCGAGGCCGGGACGATGACCTGCGCCTCTGCCAGACCGGAAAGGTTGTCCTGGTCGAGCTGGTAGAAGATCGAGCCGTCCTCGGCCACAAGCGGCACGACGCGTGCCGGATCGAGAATGTAGATAGCCGTGACGATACCGCGTCCGTCGCGTTCCTTCAGCCCGTAGGCGTTGCCCCACGTGAGCTTCGAAATCGCCCAAGATTCCTTGAACTGGATGTGGTTCTGATACCGGTTCGGACGGCGAAGCACTGGCAGGAACGGCGACGCTGCGGTCACCTCCTCCCATATCTTGGCGCGACGCTCAACCAGCTTCGGACGGAGCTTGCCCATATCCTGGGAGATCAGCGTCACGCATGCATACACGGCAAAAAATGCAAGCTGCTGCTCGACCTTGACTGGCTCGTCCGCCTGCCACGCACCCGGGTACCAGTCCTGCACCAGGTGCCAGCCGCGATCGGCAACTGGCGACATGGCCTTGCTGAATTCGGCGCCGAAGCGGCGTTCGCCCACGGTCTGAACGAACTCGGCAGCAGAGATCGGCATTTCAGTCCTTCGCCTGCATATCGCGACGGTTATAGGCGCGCTTGCCCTTCGCCGCGGGCTTCGTCTTGCCGCCAGCCTTTCCGTGAGTCTTCGTCGCCTTCTCCCCAGACTTCGCAACGGCGGGTTTCACGGCAGCAGCCGCGGTTGCAGCGACGGGGGTTGCGGAAACGGGGGCCGGGGAAGATGCCAGCGCCGGAGCTGAGGGGCGCGAGGGTGCCGCGTACTCATGCGTCCCGTGCTTGACGAGGGCGGCTCCCAGCTTGTTGTCCACCGTAACGGTGGTCTGGTAGCGGCGATGCTTGATGGTGACGGCCATATGTATCTCCTGTGCCGGGGCGTCTTTCCGCCCCGGCTTCCAGTTGACGTCTGCTTACGGCGTTTCGACGGGGTCGCCGTAGGCCGCGCCCGACACGTACGCGACGGCCGAATTGCGCCGCTTCGCGAAGTTGATCGGACGAACCACCTTGATAGCCGTCGATTCCTCTTGGAACATCGAGGTCAGGTTGGTGGCCGTCATGCCAGTGGGCGTATCGGTCGCGCCCGTGGGAGCGGTGTCCTGCTCGATCGAGGCATCACGGGAGATCGACACCTGAATGCCGTAGTCGCCGATACGGTAGATATCGGACGGCTTGAGCAGGATCAAGTTGCCTTCCGCGACGTTGTCGCCGGTGACGACCGGGTCGCCAAGCAGAGCTCCACCGTTGGCACCGATGCCCGGGAATCCGAAGTTACCCAGCGCGTTCTGCATGAGCGAAAGAGCTTTGCCCAGAGCCGGGGTCGTCACGAACTGGAGGCCCGCCGCATTCTTCGCAGCGATGAACTGAGCGTAGAGCGCCTTTACATCCTCGATGACGCTCGCGATGTCATTGCCCGAGCTTGCGATAGCGGTCAAGCCATTGAGGATGCCGGCGGGCGAAACGCCGGCAACCGCTGCCAGGGACGACAGGAACGTCTGATCCACTCGCTGTGCGGATGCCTGCACGAGGGCATCGCGAACGAGTTCTTCCGCAGCGGGCGTCGAATCGCGGAGAAGCTCGTTGGATACCACCGCTAGGGCTGCCACCTTGAGCGGCGCGAGATTGACCGTGGAGAAGTCGGCCTTGGTGGCCGGGATCGCCTTGGACTGGCCTACCCAGTAGCCCGTGGCCGCGCCATCCTGACCCTTGATCGCGACATTCGCCGGCACTTCGCGGAGCGGCAGCTTGTCGAAAACCGTCTGCGCGTAGAGGAACTCGATGAAGTCGCCGGTATAGCGCGTATCCGCCTGAACCAGCTCGGCTCCCCACTCGCCGGAATCGGTTCCACCGCCCGCCACCGCTGCTTTGATCACCTGCACAAGTTGGGGGCTCGACTTGCCCCAGCGCCGCTGCGCGATAGCCACCGGGTTGGCGTCTTCCAGTCGCGCCAAGGCTTTCGCGATGACGATGCGGGTGTAGTTCTGACCCTTGAACTTCTCGTCGGCGTCCTGCGACTTCACGATGATCGTCGGGCCCTGGCTCCCCTGACCGCTGCGGGATGCGCCCGCCTCGGCACCGGACTTGCCGGCCACGGGGGTTGCGCGCTGCGCGGTGAAGGCCTCGAGCTTCCGCAGCCGAGTGATGTCCGCATCGATCTGCTTGACCTCGGCCTCGATGCTGTCGAATTCCTCGGCTTCGTCATCCTCCATGGAACGGCCGGCGTCCATGGACTTCTTGGCCACCTCTTCCATGCGCGCAACCTTCGCGGCACGGGTATTTTCCAGATCCTTGATCTGGTCGGATACGTTCGGCATTTCGTTAACTCCTGGTGCGTTTGATCAGTAGGACCGGCTTCGATCGCGCGGCCCCGTGGTCGTCCGAAACGCCGGACTTGGAAAGCGCCACGGCGGCACGGCGGCCTGACGCGGCCCGGCTGCTATTGGCGTTGGAAATCTCTGCGTCGACGACGCCGCTGACGGCGCGAATACTCGAGTCGATGCTCTTGATGGTCTGGATCGTGGCGGAGGCATTCGCCGGGATAGTGACGAGTGAAAGCTCGATGATCTCGGTCTCGTCGAACTGGATGCCTCCCGTGTCCAGGAAGCCGTATTTCAGCGCACGGAAGCCGATGGACACGCCGCGCACGAGCTTTGCTCGCACCGCCTGCCATGCCATATCGACCAGGTCCTTTAGCGGCCCTGCCTCCGGGATCACGGGCAGCGACGCCGTAAAGGTGATGCCCTTCTTCGTCGGCTTATCGAAGACGACCGTTCCGACGGGCTTATCCGCCATGTGCTGCCACAAGAGCGGGAGTGGATTCTTGAAGGTAGCCCCCAGAGGATCTACCACGTCCTGCATGCGGTCAGCTTCCGGCGTCGTCGCGATGCCAGTGATAACGCGCTGCTCGTCATCAACGCCCTTGATTTCAAGGACGCTGTAAGCCCGATTCATCGTCATACGTTGTTCCTGCTGCAAGCCGAGTCCGGGCCGCTGATTTGCGGTCAGAGGACGAACATCTGGAAGCGACGAGCTTTCGGCGCTTCGGGGTTGAGCGACATCAGCGATGCCGCATTGAAGAGGGCCATCAGCGGATCGATCTTCGCCGTGCCGCTGGCCTGCTTCGTGATGTTGATAGCGTTGCTCGTGACCACGATTCGCGCGTTTCCGACGCACCAGTTCATCATCGGCTGTCCGCCGTGCGACATCGTGCCCTCAGCTAGCTTGCGCTCCACCGTCTTTATCGCGCCGCCGAGCTTCCAGCCTTGGCTGACGCCGACGATCTTGTCCTTCGGAATGCCTGCGTCTTCCAGCGCATCGAGCACCCCACCGAGACCCGCCGGGTCGACGCCGACCATGTCCAGCAGGCCAGCTCCCTCGATCCGAGAGACGAACTGCGCCAGCTCGGCGACGTCATCGCCGATCCGGGTGACCAGCGTCAGATGGCCCTGCCGAGCGAAGTCCTGTAGCGCCGGAGCTATCTCGGTTCGGCGCGCAAGCACAGACGGATGCGCCCAAGCGTGTGTCCAGGCCAACCACTCCTTCGTGATGCGGTGGCGGCCTATGGCACCGGCCCCAAGTAAGTCATCCAGCCCGCCGCCGTCGATGCCGAAGTCGATGACCTCCGACCACTCAAGGAGGTAGTCGAATGTGACCTCGCGGCGGGCCTGCTGCTCCCAGAAATCAGCACCGGCCCATCGGTCGGACCGTAGGTTTAGTCCTATCTCGACGTTAAGGTGTTTCGCGAGGAACTGCTGAAGCGCCCCATCGGTCTTAGGCAGGTTCTTCCGGAGTTGGTCCGTCAGCCATTCCTCGCTGACCGATCGCCCCAGGTTGGGGTTCGTGATGTAGAAGTTCTTCGGATCAAGATAGGCCTTGGCCTTCACCATGTCTGGCGGGAACTCGTACAGCACGCCGAGTGACTTCGGGTCGACGATCTTTCCGTCGCGGACGTCGCGGTAGTACTGAAGCTTCTCCTTGAATACACCCGCCGGCGGCTCGTCGCTTTGGGTGGTCAAGAAAATGACCCACCCTTCGTTTCGAGAGACCTGTCCGCCGGTCGCCTCCATGAACATCGCTTCGGCGTTCGCTTTCTTACCAAACAGCCAGTGCTCGTCGACAAGGACCTTACCGGACTTCTTGCCGGATACCGTTTCGGTGTCGGCGGCGACGACCTTCAACGATGCCTTTGACCCGCGATGCGTAATCGTGCGGATGTGGTCCTGCACATGGAACAAGTCGCTCAGTTCCTCGTCGGCTCGGATCATTCCGGCGGCCGGCTTGAAGCTGTTGTCGGCAATTTCCTTGGTTGGCGCCAGGATCAAGTGTTCCTCGTCATCACGCCAACAGAGGATGACTGCCGTAAGCATGATGCCGGCGGCCACCGTCGACTTCGTGTTCTTCTTGCTGATCAGGAGGAAGAACTCACGGATCAGCTGGTTCCCCGTCTCCGCATCGTATGCACCGAAGATGGCAGCGACGAAGTCAAAAACGAACTGCTCGCTGCATTCGCCGAAGGTCGGCTTGCCAGGCAGATCCACCACCCTCAATTGCTTGAAGATGCTGAGCGCGCGATCCGCTTCGTCCTGGAAGATCGGTGGCGGGATGATGGACCGTCCAGCAACTAGGCGTTCTGCCCAGTCCAGACAGGCGGTGCTCCACTCCATACGATCAGTTCACGCGACTTCGGCGCGGCGGCGGCGCGGCGGAGAAGCGGCTGCCACCACCGACAGCCGCGGCGGCTGCATCCTTAGCCGCCTTCTTGCCCTGCTCGCCCATCTTCCCGTGTACGTACGGGGCCGCGGCCACCGCCATGCGGTCGCGACGATCGGCCTCCGCTTTCCGGTTGTTCATCACCTCGAGCATGTACTCAAGGGGTGAGAGCTTGGCCGGCAGGACTTCGCCGTCGAATACCGGATCGTCCGGCGGCGGTCCCGGTTGGATCACAGCGACCTTTCGGGTGGTCGTCTTCGGGCTCTTTGCCTTCTTCGCGTCCACCTTATCGTTGGACGACTTCTTCCCCGGCTTCGTGCTGCCCTTCGGTCGGCCAGCACCCGGGCGGGAGCCACCTCGCGGCATGCATCACCTCGGTGCGCCGGATCGGGCTCGAAGCCTTGTGCGGCGCGGGTTGTTTGATTTCCGACCCCTGCTCCAATTAATCAAACAGGGGAAATTTTCCGTGCGTGAGAGGACGGTCGGTTTCCGGGCCGAATCGACCCAGACTTTCGACCCGCCCCCACCCTTCGTCGATGCGACTCGTTCGCGTTCAGGCCCTGCGGTCGAGGCCGGGCACCGCGTCGCGACTCATTCGCATTCACATCGACCGACCGAGGTCGGCCTGCGTCTTTCGGTGGTGGCACGCGTCAGGTTCGACGATGCACAGCACCTGGCAGTTCTCGTCGGTGTCAGCGCCGCCGTTCGTGAGGGCGACGATGTGGTCGAGTTCGAACTCGTGCATGGCGACCAGCCGACCACATCCAGCGCAGTGCGGGTTGCGAGACCAGATGCGCAAACGGCGCTCCTGCAGCGACCTTCCTGTCATGCGCCGGTCCGATGACCGCTGAGGCGCTGGTTGCCTTGATGGAGCCATAGCAACGCGACTGCCCAGCGTGCGTAGCCTCGCCATCAGTCCGACGCCTTGCACTCGACGGGAGGCGCCTCTCGGTTGGCCGTGGTGACCCACCAGATAAGGCATCGCACGCGTGCCGCGCACTTGTCGAAGGCGACCACCGCACGCGTGCGGTTCTCTTGGATGTCGCCAACAACCAGCGTCGGCTTGAGCACTGGTGCCTCGCACTGCTGCAGCAGTGCGTCAGCGGGTCGGGCTACCTGCACCACCGTTCGGCTTGTCACCACCGGCTGCGGGGCACGGGGTGTCGTCGAGCACGCACCCAACAGCAGGAGGCACAGCAGTGTCCAGCAGGGCTTTCGCATCTGCATTCGTCTTCTCCAACTGCCGGAGCTTGTCCCGCAGTGCTTGGCCCTTGGTGTCTGCCTTGTCCAGCTCGTGGTGCAGGTCCTCCAGCGCCTGGCTGTCGATCTTCCTGAGCCGCGCCAGATCCGCGATCGCCTTATCCTGGTCCGCGTTTGCCTTCACCTGCTGGTCCAGGGTTCCCGACACAGTGCCGAGCCGTTCGCTCAGCGATAGCGTCGACTCGGTCAACGCCTTCGTGCGGTAGTAGGCCATCGCGCCGTAAACGCCAAGTACGACGACGGCAAGGATCAGGGCGTACTCGATGATCAGCCGAGCTTTGCCCGACACGAGTGCCCACGCGTTACTGAGTAGGGTTGCCATCTTGCGACCTCCGGTTGAGGCCGAGCTTTGCCCAGACGAATCGCTGCATTACCTGGGTGGTAGCTCGGGCACCAATCATCCCGAACGTGCCGGCGATGAAAGTGGTCCACACGATGCTCAGTCCCCACACCGAGCACAGAAGTCCGCTCAGGACTCCAACGAAACCGGCGGCGACGAACTCGACGACGGCCTTCCAAAACAGAATCGGTTCATTCCCATCCATCGCTCGAAGCACATACCCGATGGCGCCGCCAACAGCGGCGAATGCCGCGACGAGTGCCAGTTGCAGCCAACTGAAAGGCGGCTGGCTCGGCGGCAGATCGTTCACTTCACACCCAGTTCGAACTTGGCCCGCTCCCAGCGAAGCGTGCGGTCTTCCAGGCCGGTAAGCCCGCCGTTGATTCGCCGAGTGAGGGCGACGAAATCGCGCGTGTCGGCAATCTCATTGCAACCGTGCTTGCTCCACCACCAGCCCGCCGTGAGGGCGGCATAGTCCTCGCGCTCAAGCAGCGCCGGGCTATGGACGAAGTCCACGCCGAACTCTTTCGAGACGGCCAAGTAGTTGGCGCGGCCGGTGATCATGATCAGGCCGCGGCCCATGAAGCGCTTGCCATCGCCAGGCTGGGTATTGCCCAGGTCCGCGCGACCCTCATAGCCGGTCTGTTGCGGCGTCGGCCCCCAGATTTCTCGCGTACGCGAGAACCCCATGGATTCGTGGCCGAGCTGCGCAATGAACATCGCCATGCGCCAGTCGAAGTCAATGTCGTACAGGTGCATCGCCGTCGATAGCGGCTCTGCCCACAGCTTGGCGCGGGGCAGCGAGATACCCGCCACCTTGCTCAGCGTCTGGGCTTCCATGGGATCTCCGAATAGGTTGGCCGCCTCGCCGGGGGAGGCGACGAGACGACCGGTCGTCCCCGCGGCAGGGACGAAAACGAAAAAGCCCCGGCGGATGCCAGGGCTTCTGCGATCGTTGAATTTCGACGGTGCCAGAATAATCGGCAAAAATTGCGCAATCAAGCCTTGGCCGCATCCATCTGCACAATATACTCGAGCATCGAAATCTCGTCCTCGGGCAGCGGTTCGCTGAATGGTAGGTGCAGCCACGCCGCCACATGGACTTTTGCCATGCGCAGGTGGTGGCTGTATCGGGTCGAGTCCATGCGTTTGCCGACCTTCGCCAACCTCTGTAGACGCACGTCGCGCGGAACCTCGCCGGCGAAATAGTGGCAGCGAAGCACAGCGGCGAGGACTGAGCCGCCCGTCTGTCGTTCCAGCGCGCGTACCGCCGTTTCGACCTCATCTGCGGCGCCATTGGTAATGACTCGGCCAGGATTCAGACCCTGCGGCGCGCGGCCGTGGTACTTGATGATGCTCGCCAGTGGCGACAGTCCCTGCCAGCCGCGGTTCTCATACCGGCCGCCGCCGTATTCGTTCGCCCACTCGGTCAGCCGGGCTTCGAGGTCAGAGTTTCGTCGCATGGTGTTCCCCTGGTTACTTCCGCGTGTGTTGCACGGCGCCAGCAGCGCCGCTCTTATTCAGTTGCTTGGCTATCCGTCGCAGTCTCTGCGCGGCACCGTTAAGGTGTGACGATGCGGCGGACACGGCCCGCGCCAGCGCCTCCATATCGACCGCGGAGCGCCAGTCGGCCTTTTGCGCCATGGGCGCGACATCGGTCGCAGAGGCGATCGCCTCCCTCACCCGCTGCTCCAATGTCTTCGGCCGCTCATTCATGCCGGCCTAACCTCGATCCGGACGCCATACTGGTGGGGAGCGCCGCGCTCCTGGTCGTACTCGAAACGAATCCGAGACCGGTCTTTGTCGTCAATGCCATACGCGTCAGCCACGCCGTCACGAATGGCCTTGAACACGCCCTGCAGGTTGTCGTCGTCGAGGGAATGCGGCGCAATGCGCACCAGGCGCACAACGACCGGCAGCGGCGGGCGCTTCGCATCGAGCAAGGTCCAGTGTGCCGCCTCACGTTCTCGCCTCACGCGACTGGCGCGTGCACGCCAATGCTCGCGCGCGTTCAGGCTGCCCTTGAGGCGCATGTCATCGATCTCGATCACCAGCGTCATACGGCACCGCCAAGGTGAGCCCAGCGCTTGCCACGCACGACCCGAGATATCGTCGACGAGTGGACACCCATTCGCGTAGCTATCTCCGCCTGCCGCATGCCCGACCGGTAGAGCTTGCGAGCCTCGATCACCATCTGTTCCGTCAGGATCGCCACATACCTCGGATGATCGGCCCCGGATGGAACGCCACGGGCACGGCCCTTCCGGCGGCAGTCACGCAGGTTTTCGGCCTGACTGCCGAGGAACAGATGGACGGGGTTGCAGCACGCCGGGTTGTCGCACGAATGGCAAACCACCATCCCAGGCGGAATGGCACCGTTCTGCACGATCCACGCGACGCGGGATGCATTGCTGCGGTGTCCGTCATAGCCCGCGTTCCCGTAGCCCCAACAGTTTCGGGACTTAGCCCAAGGCCAGCACGCGTCCGCTTCGCCCACGGATACGTGCTCCCAGAACTCGGCCTCGCGGCCTTTGAAGTCGATGTTCTTCACCGGGACGCCTCCGTGAAACGAGGCGGGAGGTTTTCGATCATCCAGTCCTGCAGCGCCAGCATCGCCTCATCGGCCCGATACACTTCACGGAAGCGGCGCGGTTCGCGGCCAAAGCTTGGGCCATACAACGCAGCATGATCGGCGTAGCCGATGCCCGCGAAGATGAGACGGCTTCCCTGATGGTGGAAATTACACAAGCACACCGTGAACCGATGACCGCGGCGACGGCCGCCGCTGAGCAGGTGGTGGATCTCCAACTGCTGGCCGTAGCTGGCGCGAGGGCAGAAGCGTTCCGTCTCGTTGAGGTAGCACGCCACGCAGCCGCGCACGCGAGCGGCCACCCAGCGCTCCCGCTCCGCCTTCGTCGGCCGCGGCTGGGGCCTGGCCGTCAGGGTCTTACGGGGATAGACCGTCGTGGCGTTGCCCTGCTCGTCGAACTCGACCGTGACGCGGTTCTTTGCCTCGCGGATGATCGCGGTTGCCGCGAAGCCGCGGCGAGCTTGTAGTGGCGTCTTGCGGATGAGAGGCGCGCGCTTCATCAGCGAGCCACCTGCCAGAACGTCTCAGCCTTGCGCCACCAGCTTCGCTTCACTGTGACCTGCCGGCGAATGGTCTTGATCGAAAGCTCACCCACGCCGCATTTACCGCAGTGGCTGAGGCCGAAGGCGTACGCCACATGGGTACCGCACCGGGTGCAGGTCCAACGGACAAGAAAAGGTCCATACGTGATGCGATTCATGCGGCCCTCGATGCGCGCAGCGCAGACATGTGGCAGGAAAGGTCCTGAGCGATGGCGTCAAGGTCTGACGCGGTGAATCGCTCTCCGTCGTCCTTCGCCTGGTAGATGCCCACCAAGCGCTCCGCATGGACGCGGCAGTGCCGGTCGTAATCGACGTGGCGCCACGAGTACGCAGCGATCTCGCCGTTCTTGCCGGCGAATATGGCGACCCGGGCATGGTCGGATATGGCGACCCGGATGCGCTTCGCCAGGAACTCAGCGCCAGCGTGGTCGTAGTTGCCGATGTAGGCGCGCAGCGGTACCGCCTTGCGCCGCGAGTGATGGGTGGATGTCATTCGGTGCCTCGGTGCATGTGGGGCCGTACCGCGCGCTGGGCGCGCTCGTTGTAGGTCTTCTGGTTTTCGGGCTGCTTCGCGTAGAACCGGCGCCAGCTGGCTTCGAACTCGGGAAGGTGCGCCAGCTTGTCGCCGTCGACACCGATGCCAGGAAGCTCGGGCGGCCGACCCAGGACTTCGCCGGCGGCGTTCACAGCGTGGCGCAGCTTCGGCTCGAGGCCGGCCGTGCGGATCGGGTCCACCATCGACATGGCAAACGGGAAGCGCGCGCGGTTTGCTTCGCGCTCCTCGGCGTAGCGCTTCCGCTCTGCATCCATCCGCGCCAGCAGGTCGTCAGGCATCCCAATCCCTTTCCGGGCGCCAGTCGCGGAACTGCATCGTTTCAGGGATCCACGCGGCGCGGACGAAGCCCGTCGGGCCGTGACGATTCTTTTCGATCAGCAGCTCGGCCATGCCCTTGTCGGGCGTCTGCGGGTTGTAGACCTCGTCGCGGTACAGCATGACGATCTGGTCGGCTTCCTTCTCGATCTCGCTGGAGTCGGATAGGTCGCCCATGTTCGGACGCTTGTCCGTGCGCTTCTCCACCTCGCGGTTCACCTGACCCAGGGCCACCACGGGGATGTTCAGCTCGCGCGCGATGTCCTTGAGCCCGGCTGCGACTTCGGCGACCTGCTCGTGGCGGCGGGCACGGCGGTCGGTACCGCGGATGCGCTGGACGTAGTCCACCCACAGCACGCCGATGTTGTGCTCTTGCTTCCACCGCCGCGCCTGCCGCTGCACGTCGACGATGCTGACCGCCGCCCGGTCGTTGATCATCAGGTGGCGGTCCTGCAGTCGGCGTACGGCGAAGAACATGCGCTCGAGGTCGTCCTCGTCGAACGCGCCGTTGCGCAGGCGTGAGGCCTTGACGCCGCTTTCCAGGGAGAGCACACGGCCGCCGATCTGCACGACCGGCTGTTCCGTAGAGATCAGCCCTGCCGGCAGTGGATGGCGCACCGGGTTGCCGTTCTCGTCGAAGTGCGGGTCGTCGCGGTACGCGGCGAGCGCCATGTTCAGCAGCAGCGCAGTCTTGCCCATGGCGGGCCGGGCGCCAACCACGATCAGGTCCGAGTCGTGCCAGCCGCCGAGAAGGTCGTCAAGGTCTGACAACCCCGTGGCGATACCCGGAATACGACCTCCCCTCTTCTTCGCTGCCTCGGCCGCGTCGTACGCCAGCGCCAGAGCCTGCTTCAGCGTGAACTCGCTGGTGCTCTCGACGTGCTGCATGCCCATCAACTCTGTGATGCCGCTGTCCAGCAGCTCGCCGGTTTCCTGCGTGGCGCCGAAGGCTTCTTCCACCAGACGCGTCGCGACGTCGATCACCTGCCGGCGGACGGCGTTGTCGCGCACGATCGCGGCGTAAGCCACGATGTTCGCGGCGCTGGGCGTCGTGTTGGCGAGTTCCATGAGGTACGTCGGCTCGACGTCCACGAACCCGTTCCGCTCGAACCACTCTCCCAGGGTGATGGCATCGCACGGCGTGCCGCGCTGGGCCAAGCCCTGCATGGCCTTGAAAATCAGCCGATGGTCGCGGCGGTAGAAGTCATCGGCCGACAGGCGGGACGAGACCTTGTCGATCGCGCCTGGCGCGAGCATCAGCCCTCCGATGACGGCTTGCTCGGCTTCGTTCGAATGCGGCGGTACGCGCAGGCCCATGGCCTCGGCTTCGGCGCGGAAACGGCTCATCGGGCCATCTCCCGCGTGAGTTCGTTCCGGGGCCGTGGCTTGTCACCGACGCCGTTCAGCGGCCGCGGACGGCGTTCGTCGGCCGTGCGAATCCAGTTCCGGAATGTGCCCGCCCAGTCCCGCTTCGTGGCGTCCTTCCCGGCCTTGGCATACCAGTAGTCGCGGAACTTCGGGACTTCCAGGCGGAGGTCCACCAGCGGATGGGCCTCCCGTGCCCAGGCGATCAACTCCGGCGCTGGGCGCCAGTCGTCCGGAAGCCTAGTGGCACGCTTCACCGAGTCATCGGCCGAAGGTGCATGCGAAGCTTGCGCCGCCTGCTGTTGATCTTTGGATTCGGTATCGGAGACGGAGACGGAGACGGTATCGGAGACGGGGCACTGCCCATCCGTGTCGGTAGCACTGCTATTAGCACCATGTGGCACTGCCGGATGACTGCTATTAGCAGTCTCGTGCAGTGCTACCTTTGTGCCATTAGCACTCGGCGGCACGCTATCTGCACTCTGAGCGCGTGCCTCAAGGATGCGTGCCGCATACTCGGGCATGCGTCGAGCAGCCTCCGCGCGGCCGTACTGCTTCGTCAGCGCGGCGAAGCTGGCCCGCTCGCTGCGGGCCTCCGCGCCAGCGGCCCAGGGATTGTGCTCCGCCCAGTCGTGGATGCGACGCTCACCGGGCTCGCCATCCAGGAAACGGATGTCCCCCAGCGTTGCCACGAACTGGCCATCAGGCCCCGACCAGTTCACGGCGAGCTCTATGTCCTCGTCGCTCATGCCGGAGAGGTCGCCGTCGGAACGGTTCGCCGCGGCCCACAGGAACAAGCACACCAAGTGCCAAGCCGCGCCCGCGCCGAGGCGCTTCACGAGCTTTTTCGTTTTCGGGTGCGCGGGAAGCGCGGTGGAAATGCGTGCATCGGCTGATACGGCCATACCTACTCCGGGTTCCGGGCAAGTGCAGACACGCAACCGGCCGGATCCGGCTGTCCCTGGGGAGCTACTCCCAGGTGAGCGTGCTGCGGGTTGAACAAGGGGCGTTGCACCGCATGCCTTGGCTGATTCAGCGCGGTCTTGGCGGCAACGAGTTCTTCAGGGGTGGCGACGCGCTCAGCCGCAGCCACGCAGTCGCGCAGGTGCGCGAGCAGGCGGTCGGACCGAGGCGTGCCGGGGTTCATCGCGGCGGGCTCAGCAGCGGCGAGCACGTGAACAGGCGGCCGTGCCACTTATCCGTCGCGGCGATCGCCAGGGGGTAGTAGCCGTTCTCGTCAACGGCGAACGGGCGAGGCGACGGGCACGGGATGTCCGGGCTTGTGAAGCGGCACGCCATGTCGTCGCACCAGCACATGCGGGAAGGCGTGCTCATCGGGCCACCTGCCCCGGCTTCGCTGCCGCGCGCAGTCGGTTGATCAAGCCGATCAGTGCCGCCTGGTTCGCATGGCCGGCTGCGGCGATCGCGTTCATTTCGTTGCAGGTGATGACGTTGTCCGCCAGCGCGTCGTGAATCGTGCGCGACAGCTCGCCTTCGGCCATGCCGAGATCGAGCAGGTGATGAACGACGGTCCTGTCATCGCCAGCACCAGCGTCAATGCGCGCCAGCACGTAGCCATGCTCCTGCGCCAGCGCCTGGAGGATGCGATGGTCCCCTGTCGCCGACATGATCTCGTTCGCCTCGGCTAGGGTCAGGTGGTTCGTCGTGTTGTTGACGTTGACCTTGTTGCGCAGGATGCCAGCGGAAATGCCGATGCGCGGTGCAAGCGATTCAGCACCGCCTGGGTAGGTGTGCACAGTTTGGGCGGCAGCGTCGAGAACATGCATCGCGGTTTCACTCACATGAAGAATTGGCGGTGTTCCGCCGGTACAGTCGTCGCCATGGAGATCACGACGAGCAGGGAATCAGGGGACTTCGAACGAAGCGCGCCTCAGCCCCGCGCCAGCTTTCGAAGCGGCAGCGCAACGGTCAGCGCGAAGAAAAAGACGCTCGCGAGGTCAGTGAGCACCGAAGGCCACCTTTCCCTCGGATTCGCCGAAGACATCCGGACGAAGCTCGTAGCGAAGCCGAAGCTCCTGCTTCTCAGGGATCGGCTCGTCGTCGGGCCACTGCGCCACTGCCGAGCGAGAAACGCCAAGGAGGCGTGCAAGCTCGGCTTGGCGCATCGAAAGTCGGCTGAGCAGTTCGGTCTTGGTCATATGGCGCAATGATAAGTCCACTAATCACTGCAATGTCAAGCGAAGTAATCACATTGCCAAGTATTCTTAGCAATATGAGCAACTTCGCCGAAAGATTTCGCGCCGCGCGTGAGGCCACCGGCCTTTCGCAGCGCGCGTTCGCCAAGCGCATCGGAGTCACCGGGGCGACGATCAGCAATTGGGAAGCTGGGGTTACAGATCCCGACAACATCCGCTCGGCACTCCTTGAGCTTGCAGCCGGAGTGCTGGGAAAGCCTGTCGCGTACCTGCGCACTGGAAAGGATAAGCGCGAGGTGGCCGAAGCCCCGCCGGGGTTATTGCTCGCCGATGATGGGGTGCGGATGCTTCCCCTGATCAGCTACGTCCAGGCGGGTTATGGCAAGGGCGCCGTTGATCCCTATGCGCTGGGTCAAGGCTCGGATCAGATTGGGGTGGACCGGGAAATGGCTACGGAACTAGGCAGGCTGGCCTTCGCCCTGACCATCGAGGGCGAATCAATGCTCGACGAGTTTCGCCCGGGAGATGTCGTCGTCATTGATCCGGCGGTGAGCCCGCGGCCTGGTGACTTCGTCGTGGCTAAGGTGGAGTCCGACGACTCAGCGACATTCAAGAAATATCGATCGCGAGGCGTTGATCCGTCCGGCGTCGAACTTTTTGACCTGGTTCCCCTGAATCCCGATTGGCCGACGGTAAGTGTCACGCCGGGAAACCCAGGGAGAGTCATCGGCACGATGATGGAGCACCGGCGCCGTCGGCGCCGGTGATAACCGTTCAGTATTTCTCGACGGCTCGTGCGAAGCAGTAAGGCACGACTACCAGTGCGGCGGCGCCGGCAAACAGCGAAGCCTGCTGTGGCGCAGACATTTCGGTCCCGAATAAGCCCCATGCGGTCAAGGCTGCCGCTGGCAGCGTCGCAAGGAATGTGACCAGCCACGCGAGCTTGGCTAGGAATCCCCTGCTACCTCTCCTGTCCCCGCAGTTCGGGCACGACTCCGCTCGCGGGCTGAGCATTCGATCGCAGCACGCGCATTTCTTCAGTTCCATGGTTACCCCCCTGAGAGCGTCCGTCAGTGGACGCAAGCAAATCTTTGCATTTTTGGTGATTAGAGCACTTGACACCAAGTGATTAGCTGTCTTATCGTTCTCGACAAGCTGACTTATCAGCAAGGGAGAGGACAGTGGGCACGAACCAGCACAAGCCGAGCCACCAAGTACTCGCCGAACGGGCGGGCGCCTTGGTCAAAGTCGTCAACAACCTGATCGCGGATATCGAGTCCGACCTGCGCGCGCCGGCCGAGGCCGTGTTCAACGCCAAGGGCGCGCACCGCGCGCTTCAGGACGCCTACCTCGCACTGGCGGATTCCGCTCGCGACCAGACCGTCAGCCACTACCAGCAGATGGCGCGCGATGCGCAGCAGGCCGCGGCATGAACGCGTCCCTTCGGGTCTACCTCATCGCCCTGCTCTGCCTCGCCGCCTTCGGCTGCGCCGTCCAGAAGACGCAGCGCGATCGCGACATCGAACAGTGCACCTACGGCGCTGTCGTGCCCGACAATTTCGACACGCAGGCCAAGCGCGAGGACTACGTCCAGCACGAGGCCGTCCCGTCCTGCCTTCGCGCCAAGGGCTACACCGATGCGGACGGTGCCGAATGAGCACGCGGACCGTGAAGGTGTCACGCCGGGTCTGCCAGATCGGCAATGTGCACGTCGGTATGCACACCATGTCCGGCGGCGGCGATGAGGCGTCGATCGCACTCAGCTTTAAGACCGAAAGCCTGACAGGCCTGCAGGCATCGTTCCATGGCACGGTGACGGAGATGCGGGCCTTCGTGGCCGCACTGAATGAGCACATCGACGCGGCTGACTCGGCCACGGCTGAGCTCGAAGGCGGTGCGGCATGAGCGCCCACACCATCCGCCAGCGGCAGGCCCTGCGCTACGCCACGATAAAAACCGACGGTGACCGCGAGGTCCGCGCCGCCGAAGCACACCTGCACGCGTCATCGTCCACGCCGAACCTGCAGCGCTTCTTTGAGAGCCCGCGTGGCGTGACGCTGATGCTTCTCGTGGGCCTCGTCATCTTCGCGCTGTTCGCTCCCGTGGGGTCGCTGTGATGCGCCGGCTTATCGCCTGGTGGATGTCAGCGCCCTTCGACGAGCGCACTGCCGCGCTGCTCGTGCTGACCATCTGGATGCTCGGCGCGATGGCCTGGGTCATCGATCCCGCTTCCCACCCGTAAGGCCCTCGCCCCGTGGGCAACGGGGCACAAGCAAGCCGCTTCACGTCGCGGGCTGGTTTCCTCCCTCCCCCCGACTGTTCCGCACGTGAGGCGGCTTCCTTGTCCTGATCTTCAACAGCGCCGGCCTTGCCGGCAAAGGTTTCGCCGGTCACGCCGGCACTCACCGAGGCACCACCCATGAACGAGAAGAAGCAGCCACACAACATCGTCGAACTGATCGGCGACCTCGATGCCGGCGTGTTCGGCCAAAAGATGGAGCACGCGCTCCATAGCGTAGCCGAAGGCGTCGTCTCCACCGGCCGCGGCGGCAAGGTCACGCTGACCTTCGACATCAAGCAGATCGCCAACAGCCGACAGGTGGCGGTCAAGCACAAGCTCGCCTTCGTTCGCCCGACGAACAACGGCAAGACGTCCGAAGAGAACACCACCGAGACGCCGCTGCACGTCGGTGTGCGCGGGAAGCTGACGCTCTTCCCCGAATCGCAGCCGGACATGTTCAAGGCCCCCACCGAGGGCTAAGCCCTCCCCATCCCCGTCCATCAAGGAACCTACATGGATTCGTCCGCCATCCAGCTCATACAGGAAACCGCCATCGCTGCAATGAAGGCGAACCGGCTTCCCACCGAAGTGCCCACCGTCGTCCTGACCGATCGCAATGGCGCGCAGCAGATTGTTTCGCTCGAGCCGTTCCAGAAGGGCCGCGAGCGCTTTCGCGGAACGTACAGCACCTCGTCTTTCGACGACTTCGTCGAATACGTTCGCGCCAACCGTGGCGAACCGGCACCGACGTTCGTCGATCCCGACCACATGTCCGCAGCCGCCTACTTCAACCTCGGCAACGAGAGCGAGCCCGGCCACGGCGACTGGAAGGCCGGCCTGAAGCTGAAGCCGACAGCGCCTTTCGCGGCTCTTTGCGATATCGACGGCAAGAAGCTCAAGCAGAAAGAGCTCGCCGAGTTCCTTGAGGACTGGAACGAGTTCGTTGCCGCTGAATATCCGAACGGCGACGGCGACCTGAAACGCGCCATTACAGGCATCCGAAAGATCCAGATCGACAAGCGCGCCGAGTCCGTGCATGGCGTCACGGCGACCGGTGCCAGCCGTTCTGAAATGGAGCAGATCGAGGCCAAGGCCGACGAACTTCCCATCGGCTTTACCTGGGTATGCGAACCGTACGTGGGCCTGAAGTCGCGTCCGTTCCGCCTCGCGCTCTCCGTCCTTACCACCGGCGAGGTTCCCCTCGTTGTCCTGCGCTGGCAGCGGCGCGAAGCCGTGCTCGAGGACATCGCGAAGGAATTCAAGACGACGCTCGAAGGCGCACTCGCAGAAGACGCCACGGTCTCGGTCGGCACGTTCTCCGCCTGACCCTTTTGCCGGCGGCTCACTGTCGCCGGCTTTCTCTCGCCTCTAGGAGCGTTCGCACATGGCTGACGGTAGCCGCCAAGCAGGTTTCAACTTCCCGAAGCGGCAGATCGCATCGAGGCTGCGGCCAGGCGAGATCGTCGTGGACTTCTTCGCCGGTGGCGGCGGTGCGAGCGAGGCGTTGCGCCAGGCCCTTGGCCGCGATCCGGACGTGGCTGTGAACCACGACCCCGATGCGATCTCAATGCACGCCGCCAATCACCCGTTCACGCGGCACATGGAAGCCGACGTCTGGGCGGTGGATATCCTGCGCGAGGTGGGCGACCGCCCCGTAGGCTGGTTCCATGCTTCACCCGACTGCACGCATTTCAGCCAGGCCAAGGGCGGGCAGCCGCGCAGCAAGGCGACACGCTCGCTGTCGTGGGTTGTGCTCAAGGTCGCCGGCACTCTGGCCCGCGTGGGACGTGCCCCGCGCATCATCAGCCTGGAGAACGTCGAGCAGATCCTGAAATGGGGACCGCTCGTAGCAAAGCGTGACAAGGCGACCGGGCGCGTCGTGACCCTCGACACGGTCCCGCTCGTCGACCCGGAAACTGGCAAGATCGTAAAGCGGCGCGGCAAGGTCATCATGACCAACCGCGTCGCTATCAAGGGCGAGCAGGTTCCGGTCTGGAACCAAGCGCTCGTGCCGGATAAAAGGCACGCCGGCCGTACGTGGGATCAGTTCATCACCGCGCTTCGAACGCTCGGCTACGTGGTGGAGTGGCGTAAGGTGCGGGCTTGTGACCACGGCGCCGGGACGAAACGTAAGCGCCTGTTCCTTGTCGCGCGACACGATGGACAGCCGATCGTATGGCCTGAGCCTAGTCACGGCCCCGATCGTGCGTTTCCTTACACCACTGCCGCCGACAGCATCGATTTCTCGGTGCCTTGCCCATCGATATTCGCTCGTAAGAAGCCGCTGGCAGATGCCACGATGCGGCGCATCGCTCGCGGCGTGAAGCGCTACGTGCTCGATGCCGCTGAGCCTTTCATCGTGCAGTGTGCCAACGCGTCTGCGAACGGAGTCGCCTCGAGCGATGAGCCCCTCGGCGCCATCACAGCGTGGCCCAAGGGTGGATCGCATGCTGTCGTAGCTCCGACGCTTGTGCAGACCGGCTACGGCGAGCGCGCCGGGCAGGCGCCGCGGGCGCTCGATATCGGAAAGCCGATGGGCGTCGCACCGGCCGGTGGCGTAAAGCATGCGGTTGCAGCCGCTCATCTGGTGAAGTTTCGAGGCGACAGCACGGGCTCCGCAGCGGACGAGCCGATGCCGACCATTACGTCGGGTGCCGGTGCTGCACGTCCTGCGGGTGCCGCGCATGCCATGGGCGTAATGACCGCTTTCCTTGAACAGGCAAACGGCGGCTATTACGACGGTGCTGGCAACGCGGCCGACGCACCGACGTCAACCATTACAGGCACAGGTGCGCAACAGCGTCTCGTGACGGCGAATCTCGCCACGCTACGGCGCAACTGCGACGGCGCGCCGGTCAATGGCGCGCTCGGCACGATCTGCGCGAGCGCAGAGCACCATGCGGTGGTGGAATGCACGTTGAGCCCTGAGCACGAGGCCGGCGCGCTGCGCGTGGCCGCGTTCCTGATCAAGTATTACGGCACCGCGCTCGGCGTGGATATCGACGAGCCGCTCGACACCGTGACCACCAAGGACCGCCTGGCCCTGGTGACTGTGCTCGTGCGAGGCCAGCCCTATGTCATCGTGGACATCGGCCTGCGAATGCTCCGCCGCGAGGAACTCTTCCGCGCCCAGGGCTTCCCCGCCGACTACATCATCGACCGCACGGCAGACGGTCGACCGCTGAGCATCAGCAAGAGCGTACGCATGGTCGGCAACTCCGTGAGCCCGCCGCCGCTGCGCGCGATCGCCGAGGCAAACCTCGATCGCGTTTCCGAAGGCATGGCGGTGGCTGCATGACCGCCACCATCCTCACCGGCGACTGCCTGGAGCTGATGCGCACGCTGCCGGACAACAGCGTCGATTCCGTGGTCACCGATCCGCCTTATGGCATCCGGTTCATGGGCAAGGCATGGGACGGCGCGGACATCGAGAAGCGCCACGCGAAACGCCACGCCATGGATTCCCACGCGCCGGACGCCGGTCCGAACGGTGGCCACAAGTCCGTTGCGGCCGAGGCTGGCAAGTACGACCTCGCACCGGAGGCCATGAAGGCCTTCCAGCGGTTCAGCGAGGCATGGGCGGCAGAGGCTTTACGCGTACTCAAGCCCGGCGGGTTGCTGCTCTCGTTCGCCAGCCCCCGCACGTATCACCGCATGGCATGCGGCATCGAGGATGCCGGCTTTGAGGTACGCGACCAGATCATGTGGATCTTCGGCAGCGGCTTCCCGAAGTCATACAACGGCGAATGGGGCGGCACAGCCTGCAAACCAGCGCACGAGCCGATCGTGATGGCGCGCAAACCGCTGGTCGGCACGGTGGCGGAGAACTACGCCGCTTGGGGCACCGGTGGCTTGAACATCGAAGGTTGCCGCATCCAGACGGACGAGACGCTGCGCGCTGGTGCCGGCGTGATCCCGTGCAGGCATGACGAGCACGTGCCCCGTGGCCGCGCGGGCGAAGCCAGCGCCACGAATCGCTATATGGACAACGGTGCCACGAGCTTCGCGGCGACGCCGGGTCCGCGTGGTGGCGATGTTGCTGGACGGTGGCCGGCGAACGTGATCCATGATGGTAGTGACGCGGTGATTTGCGCATTCCCCGATGCTCCAGGCCAGCAGGGAGACCTGCAGGGCCAGTCACGCAAGCGCGTATCGCGCGGTATATACGGCGATATGCCCGTCGCGCCAGACGCGCCAGACGCGCCAGCGCGAAAAGATAGCGGCAGTGCGGCGCGGTTCTTCTACTGCGCCAAGGCTAGCGCCAAGGACCGCGAGGCTGGCCTGGCTGACTTCAAGAAGCGCAGCAGTGGCTATGCGTCCAACACCTCTGGACAGCACATCACGCGCCGTGACGACGGCTACGAAACGCCCCAGCGGGCAAACCATCACCCGACGGTGAAGCCGACGGAACTCATGCGCTACCTGTGCCGCCTCGTCACGCCTGCGGATGGCGTCGTGCTCGATCCGTTCATGGGCTCGGGCAGTACCGGGCGCGGTGCTGTGCTGGAAGGCCTCCGCTTTATCGGGATGGAGATGGAAGCCGAGTACGCGGCGATCGCCATCGCCCGGATTTCCCAGGCCGAGACGGAGCGTGCCGACATCACCCGGCAGCCCACCCTCTTCGAGAAGACAGCATGACCACCACCCTCATCACCCCCGAGTTCGAAAAGGCGCTTGCCCTTGCGTGCGTCCAGCGTGCCACCCGCTACACGACGATGTGGCCTGGGCAGAGCATCATCGCCAACGGCGATGCGTATGCCGTGCGCTATGGGCCATTCCTGCGTGAGATCGCGGAGGCTGCCGGTATGTCGGTGCCGATGACACGCCGTCGGTTACATGCGCTCCATGCACTGGGCCGGGTGCTACGCGACG
>Ga0209674_100329_pt1 | contig 29551 bp, 23 predicted proteins | sample AraplaCvi_mMS_r2_FD_184279 | JGI IMG/M metagenome (GOLD analysis project Ga0209674, IMG submission 184279) | Arabidopsis root microbial communities from North Carolina, USA - plate scrape CL_Cvi_mMS_r2 (SPAdes) (version 2) | ecosystem: Host-associated > Plants > Roots > Endosphere | place: USA... | reverse complement strand
CCCGGGCCGTGCCGGGAATCAACTGCATCAGGCCCTGCGCCCCGGCAACCGACAAGGCGCGCGGATTGAACGCGCTCTCGGCATGGATCACGGCACGCAGCAGCGCCTCGTCGACGCCGAACTCGCTGCTGGCGGCATGAATGGCCTCGCCGTACGACGAGATATTGAGTGCCACGCTGTTCCAGTCGATCTTCGAATGGACGTCACAGGCAGCGCAGGTCGCTATATAAGTGAAGAGCATCTTGATGCTCTGCCCCTTCCCACTGCCGCCTGGCGGGATGTTGGTGTATTCCACACCGCCATCCGCCCGGGTGATCCGGTAGACGGCGCCGCGCAGCACACGTGATCCCTTGGGCGACGGCGGCGCCTCGGCCACAGTGAGGTCGGCCGTGGACGATTCCCGGTAATCCCACGTGCCCTTGGGCGCGGTGACCGGGGGCAATGAGGGAGGCGCGACTTCATCGGCAGCGTTGCCCACTACCCCGCCGGTGACACCGACCAACGAGGCGGCGGACGACGGCGCGGATACCACGGACCCGATCACACCCCGCAGCGACGGCGCTTCCTCGACCGGCTCGAACACGGGACTCTTCGACGGCGCGGGCGCAGCGGGACGTGCCGGACGAGCCGGCGGCGTGCTGCCAATGCGTTTGCAGTCCCGATAGCCGGCCGTGCTGCCAGAAAATACCGTCTCGCCGGTACTGCCGACGCAGCGATATAGCGAGCCCGCGGTCGCGGGGCCGGCGACCAAGGCCAGCAGCAGGACGCACGACGCCGCGACCCGTCGAGGCATCGTTCGGGCACGTGGGAACCGGCGGGCGGGATGGCCGGCGCTGTCCCCTGGCATCGCGTCGTGAACCATGGGCGCGAGTGTGCCCGAGGCCCCTCGCCCTGCCAAGAACCCCAAGCGTGACCGCCTTCACGCAAGTCCTTGATCCATCGCGCCGATGTGGCACGGGCGCCGGCCCCGGCGTAAACTACGCGGTTCGGTATTCCCCCAGCAACACGGTGCCCCGGCCCATGAGCGGCAAGCTATTCATCAAGACCCACGGCTGCCAGATGAACGAGTACGACTCGGCCAAGATGGCCGACGTGCTGCGGGCATCGCATGGTCTGGAGCTGACCCAGGACGAATCGGAAGCCGACGTCATCCTGGTCAACACCTGTTCGATTCGCGAGAAGGCGCAGGAAAAGGTCTTCAGCCAGTTGGGCCGGTGGAAGGCACACAAGCAGGGCGGCAAGCCCGTGCTGATCGGCGTCGGCGGTTGCGTGGCCTCGCAGGAAGGCGACGCCATCATCAAACGCGCGCCCTACGTCGACCTCGTGTTCGGCCCGCAGACGCTGCACCGTCTGCCTGAAATGATCGAAGCCCAGCGCGCCAGCGGCAAGGCGCAGGTGGACATCAGCTTCCCCGAGATCGAGAAGTTCGACCGCCTGCCCGAGCCGCGCGCGGAAGGCCCCACCGCCTTCGTCTCGATCATGGAAGGCTGCTCGAAGTACTGCTCTTACTGCGTGGTGCCGTACACCCGCGGCGAGGAAATCAGCCGTCCGTTCGACGACGTGATCGTCGAAGTGGCCCAGCTCGCCGAACAGGGCGTGCGCGAGGTCAACCTGCTCGGACAGAACGTCAACGCCTACCGCGGCCCGACGCATGACGGCGACACCGCCGACCTTGCCGTGCTGATCCACGCCATTGCCCAGATCGAAGGCATCGGCCGCATCCGCTTCACCACCTCGCATCCGCTGGAGTTCTCCGACTCGCTGATCGAGGCCTATGCGAATGTGCCGCAACTGGCCAACTACCTGCATCTTCCGGTGCAGGCCGGTTCCGACCGCATCCTCGCTGCCATGAAGCGCGGTTACACGGCGCTGGAATTCAAGCAGCGCATCCGCAAGCTGCGCGCAGTGCGCCCGGACATCTGCATCTCCTCGGACTTCATCGTCGGATTCCCTGGCGAGACGGACGAGGATTTCGAAAAGACCATGAAGTTGATCGACGACATTGGCTTCGACCAGAGCTTCTCCTTCATTTTCTCGTCGCGCCCCGGCACGCCTGCGGCCAACCTCGCCGACGAGACGCCGGCCGAGGTGAAGCATGCTCGCCTGTCGCGCCTGCAGGCCGTGTTGAACGAAAACGCTCGCCGGATCAACGAAGCGATGGTCGGCACCGTGCAGCGCGTGCTGGTGGAAAAGCCCAGCCGCAAGAATCCGAACGAAATGACCGGCCGCACCGAGAACATGCGCTACGTGAACTTCCCCGGCCATCCACGGATGATCGGGCAGTTCGTCGACGTCGTGATCACCGAGGCCATGTCCAACTCGCTGCGCGGCCGCGTCCGGATGGACGATGAGGTCGCGTTAGCCTCGTGAATGCCATGACCCAACTTTCCCAGCGCGATTTCGCCCTCGATCCCGAAGACAACGTTCGCCTCGCCAATCTCTGCGGCCCGCTCGACGAGCATATCCGCCAGATCGAGTTGCGCCTCGGTATCGAGATCGACCACCGCGGCAGCCTGTTCCGTGTCATTGGCGACGAAGCATCGTCCAAGGCCGGCGAGCAGGTGCTGCGTGCGCTGTACGACGCCACCGAACACGAAACGCTCAACGGGCAGACGATCAACGTGCGCCTGGCGGAGTCCGGCATCGACGCCTTGAACGAACAGGCGGCGGAGTCGGCCCAGGACGTCGTGATCAAGGTGAAGCGCGGCGTCATCAAGGGCCGCGGACCGAACCAGGCGCGCTACCTGCACGCCATCACCACACACGACATCAACTTTGGCGTCGGCCCCGCCGGCACCGGCAAGACCTACCTCGCCGTCGCCAGTGCAGTGGAAGCGCTGGAAGCCAACCGCGTGCAGCGCGTGCTGCTCGTGCGCCCGGCGGTGGAAGCAGGTGAAAAGCTGGGCTTCCTGCCTGGCGACCTGAGTCAGAAGATCGATCCGTATCTGCGCCCGCTCTACGACGCACTGTACGAGATGGTCGGCTTCGAGAAGGTGTCCAAGCTCATCGAGCGCAACGTCATCGAGATCGCACCGCTGGCCTACATGCGCGGCCGCACGCTCAACGATGCCTACGTGATCCTCGACGAAGCGCAGAACACCACCGTGGAGCAGATGAAGATGTTCCTCACCCGCATCGGCTTCGGCTCGGTGGCGGTGATCACGGGCGACGTCTCCCAGGTGGACCTGCCGCGCAACGTGCGTTCCGGCCTGCGCCACGCCATCGAGGTGCTGCGCGGCGTGGACGGCATCAGCTTCACCTTCTTCACCTCGCGCGACGTGGTGCGCCACCCGCTGGTGGCGAAGATCGTGCGCGCCTACGAAGCCTTCGAGCAGAAGCAGGACGAAGAACGGTGAGTCAGGTGGATGTCGCGGTGGGCTACGCCACCGCGTCGCGAAAAGGTGTGCCCGCGTCGGCCAGCTTCCGCCGCTGGGTGGAGGCCGCGCTCAAGAGCGCCCGCCGACGCAAGGCTACCGAGGTGTCCATCCGTATCGTCGATGCCGACGAGGGGCAGGCCCTCAATCTTCAGTACCGTGGCCGTGACTACGCCACCAATGTGCTTTCCTTCCCCGCCGACCTGCCGCCCGGGGTGAACCTGCCGCTGATCGGCGACCTCGTCATCTGCGCGCCGGTGGTGGCTCGCGAAGCCGCCGAGCAGGGCAAGACGGCCGCCCACCATTGGGCACACATGACCGTGCACGGCACCTTGCACCTTCTCGGCTACGACCACATCGACGATGCCGAGGCGGAAGCCATGGAGGCCTTGGAAACCCGCATCCTGGCCGGCCTGGGCATCCCCGATCCGTACGAAGCCGTCCCGTAGCGGCCGCCTGTGGGAGCCGCCATGGCGGGGAAGAGCCGGTGGGAGCCAGCCTGCTGGCGACGTGAGCTTGCCTCGCAGCCAAACCGCTCCGTTGGCTTATCGCCAGCAGGCTGGCTCCCACCGGCGAGCTTGCTCTCGCCAGCAGGCTGGCTCCACCGGCAAGAACCCGCTCCCACAGCGATCTCCACGGGGGTACGCGGATCGCTCACCTGAACCGTCACACGAATTCCAGTAGACTGCTTGTTCCGCCCACTTGGGCCGAACCCAAAAGAGAATGAACGAGGACCCTGGTAGTACCAACGGCCCGGCTCACCGATCGTGGTGGGACCGCCTGGGCCATATGTTTTCCGGCGAGCCACGCAACCGCGACGAACTGATCGAGGAACTGCGCGCCGCCCAGGCCAACGGCCTGCTGTCGAACGACACCCTGACCATGGTCGAGGGTGCGATCAAGGTCACCGAACTCAGCGTCGACGACGTCATGGTGCCTCGCGCCCAGATCGTCAGCCTTCCCGCCGACGCGCCGCTGCCCGACATCCTTGCCGCCGTGGTGGAATCGGGGCACTCCCGCTTTCCCGTACATGGCGAAGACAAGGACGAAGTCCTCGGCATCCTTCTCGCCAAGGATCTCCTGAAGTATTTCGGTCAGAGCGATGGCTGCGACGTGCGCGCCCTGCTCCGCCCCGCCGTACTGATCCCCGAGTCGATGCGCCTCAACGTGCTGCTCGCGGAGTTCCGCCTCACCCGCAACCACATGGCCCTGGTGGTCGACGAGTACGGCGGCGTTGCCGGCCTCATCACCATCGAGGACGTCCTCGAGCAGATCGTCGGCGAGATCGACGACGAGCACGATGACGAGGAAGAGCCCGTGCTGATGCAGCCGCTGCCCGAAGGCGGTTTCGCCGTGAGCGCGCTCACGCCGATCGCCGATTTCAACGAGGTCGCTGGCGCGCACTTCTCCGACGAGGAGTTCGACACCGTCGGCGGCATGATCACGTCGGAGTTCGGTCACCTGCCCGCTGCCGGCGAAGAGATCACCGTGGGCAACTTCGTGTTCCGCGTCACGGAAGCGGACGACCGTCGCGTACAACAGTTTCACGTGGCTCCGGCAAACGGCTCGGGCTGACCCATACACCCACCTGTGGGAGCCGCTATAGCGGCGAGAGGCCAACGAAGCGGTGAAGCTTTCGCATCACCCCACCTCGAGGCAATCTCCCCTCGCCGCCATGGCGGCTCCTACAAGTGGTGCGTTACCTAGACGGACCCCTGACCGAACCCATGCGTCGAATTCTGCTTCTCGTCCTGGCCGTGTGCCTCGCTCCTGCCGTTCGCGCGGGCATCGTCGACGCGCCTGCGGCGAACCTGGAAATCTCGCTGATGACCTACGGGCCCGGCGACATCTACTGGGAGCGCTTCGGCCACGATGCACTGGAAGTGCGCGACACCGTCAGCGGCGAATCCATCGCTTTCAATTACGGCGTGTTCGATTTCGATCAGAAAGGTTTCCTGCTGAATTTTGCGCGCGGCATCATGGCCTATCGCATGGATGCCGAGAGCACGCAGTCGGACATCGATTTCTACGCCAGCGAAGGCCGCTACGTGCGGCGCCAACGGTTGGCGCTGGACGACGCGCAGAAGGAACGGCTGCGGCGCTTTCTGCTCTGGAACATTCGCCCCGAGAACGCGGGCTATCACTACGACTACTACGTCGACAACTGCACCACCCGCGTGCGCGATGCACTCGACGATGCGCTCGGCGGCGTGCTGAGCACCGCGTGGATCAACCAACCCGGCGGCATGACGTTCCGCGAGCAGACCGCGCGACTCATGAGCAACCAGCCGCTGCTGATGCTTGGCATGGACCTGGGCCTGGGACCGTACGCCGATCAGCCCATGACGGCCTGGAAGGAGAGCTTCCTGCCGATGACGCTCGAAGACCAGTTGCGCAGCATCTCCGTCGATGGCCGCCCCCTGGTGGCCGAAGACACTTTGCTGGTGCCGGCGAAGCTGACTCCGCCCCCGGATCGTGCGCCGGATCTGCGCTGGCCGTTGCTCGCCGCTGGCCTTCTGTTCGCCGTTCCGCTCGCCCTGCCTGCGCTCACCCGACGTGGTGGTGCGCGTGGCGTGTTCGTGGCGGCAGGCACGCTGTACGCGCTGTTTGCAGGCCTCGCGGGGCTGCTGATGCTGGCCCTGTGGACGTTGACATTGCATCGCTCCGCCTGGGGCAACTTCAACCTGCTTGCGTTCTCGCCGCTGGCGTTTGCGATTCTCCCGGGCATCTGGCGGATTCGCCGCGCGGGACGCCCGATCAGTCGTGCCACCTCCCGCGTCACGGCGATATCGTTTGCCGCATGCGTGATCGCGTTGTTGCTGCATCTGTGGCCCGACTTCCCCCAGCGGAACCTTCCCTGGCTCCTTTTCGCCCTTCCCTGCTGGGCCGCTTTGACCTGGACCTTCTGCCGCCGACACGACTGATGCCGGCGTGGCGCGTCAGCGCGTCGCGATCAACTTGGCGATCATGGGATCCTCGCTGCCGAAGTCATAGCCGAGATCGGCCAGATACTTCGCACCCCATGCCTTGAGGTTGTCGAGGTAGGCCACGCCGGCCGTGAACGCTGCCGGGGTGATGACCTCGCCTTCCTTGTCGAACATGCGCAGCAGACGCATCTTGTCGCCACAGATGCCACTGGTGAGCGTGAGACACGGCACCGCAGGCACCTTGAGCGCCACGCGTCGGTACCACGCGTTGAATGCGGCCGGGCGCTCGTGGATCGGGCTCGCATCTTCGCGCGTTTCCCAGTACTGCTTCGCCTCCTTCCGAAACACGCGAAGGTGGTAGAAGTCGCGCACGCGCCAGATGAGCGCAACGAACGCCTCGATCACCGAGAAGGCCACGTCGATGATCGTGCCCGCGATACCCGCACTGATACCTTCCAGCGTCAGCGCGCCAGCGCTGCGCAGTACGCCGTAGGTTTCCGATGCCAAGGCGAGATTCATGGCGTGCTTGATGCCGTCGACGGTACTGCGCGGCGTACCCGGCACGATGGACACGCCCTTGCCCTTCGTATGCACGACATAGCGGTCCACGCCCGCGGACGTGGCCTTGATGAGGCCCTCCACGGTACCGACGCCGTTGGCGAGGAAGGGCGCGATCTGATCGAGAGCCTTATCGACCAGGTAGCGGCAGGCCGCCTGCATGCCGCCCGGCACGGCGTCCCACATGTCCCGAAGGCTCTTCGCCTGATCCTTGTCGGCGTCCTGTTTCGGCAACTGCGCTTCGATGGCGATGGCGAGCTTGTCGTGCAGCGATGACAAGTGCGCTACGAGTCGGTCGCGAGCCCCCTTGCGAACCGCGTCGGTTGGCGCGGGACCCGGCTTGACCAACCAGTCGCTCGCCTTCAGGGCGCGAACGGCCGGCTTGCCATCGCCCTTGCCCGCGAAGTCCAGCACGCCGCTGGTGACGAAACGGAAGACGCCCTCGTCCCAGGTGGTATTGGCAAACAGGTAGAGAATGCCGAGCCGCGCGTTGATCATGCCGGGCGACATCATCTCAGGCATGCCGAGGGAGACATCGGTATCGCCATGGATCGCGGCGTTCAGATGCGCGATGAGGTACTTGCGGTTGCGCTTGCTCTCCGCCCAGGCGCCCGGGCCATCCTTGGCGTCCTTGTGATCCATCCAGTCCCGCAGCGCCGCACGAAGTACCACGAGCGCGCTCGGTGTGGCCTTGGTCGTATAGACATCGACGGCGCGGTCCAGCGCGTCGAATTTCGCCCGGGCGGTCTTGTCGAACAGGGGCGGCAGAGTGATCGAGGTGCCGGCTTTCCACGTCTTGTAATCGAATGGAAGCGTAGGAAGCGGTGTCGCAGATGCCATGCTCTTCTCCTTGAAATAGCGTCCTTGGCGCAAGGGCGCACCGCCGTTCCGATGCCGTGCGTCCTCCGCCCCTCAAAGCTATATCGACGCCCCCGGGGCAAAACATCGGGGCCGCGCCGATATGCGTCTCCGCCCATCGGTGCGCGCCTACCGCCGGACTGAGCTCGCGGCCTCAGGGGAAAGGAACCCGCCCAGCAAGATCGTGTGAACGTGCCTCACCCACGCCTGCAATTGCCGCGTCACGCCGGCCCCGGCATCATGCCGCCATGGCCTCCGTATCGACCCTTCCCGAAAGCACCCCCACCCAGCCGTCCCATGGCATGGTCATCAACTGCGTGGCGTACCGGACGAACGGCCAACGCATCGGCGACATCACCATCGACGCCATCAGCGATGTGCTGAAGGAACCGGATGTGTTCGTGTGGGTGGGCCTGCACGAGCCCGACGAGGCCCTGCTGCTGAAGCTGCAGGAAGAGTTCAACCTGCACGACCTGGCGATCGAGGATGCGCAGCACGCGCACCAACGCACGAAGATCGAGGCCTATGGCGACTCCCTCTTCATCGTGGCGCAGACCGGTCAGCTCGTGGGCGGCAACATCGCCTTCGGCGAAACGCAGATTTTCGTGGGCCAGCGCTATTTCGTGACGGTGCGCCACGGCGCCTCGCTCTCGTACGCGCCCGCACGGCGCAGTTGCGAACAGAGCCCCGAATTACTCGCCATGGGACCGAGCTACGCGCTGTATGCCGTACTCGACTTCATCGTGGACAACTTCCTGCCCATCGTCCGCGACTTCCGAGAAGAGCTGCACGAGCTCGAAAACGACATCTTCGCGGAAACGTACAACCGCCAGACGATCAAGCGCCTGTACGACATGCAGCGCGAACTGATGACGCTGCGCCTGGCCGTCGCGCCGCTACAGGACGTGGTGGCACAGCTGGTACGCCTACACCCGCACCTCATCCACGACGAACTGCGCGCCTACTTCCGCGACATCTACGACCACGTATTCCGTGTCAACGAGTCCATCTCGGCCATGCGCGAAATGCTCGGCGCAGCGATCAGCGTCAACCTCTCCCTGGTCACCTTCGGCCAGAACGAGGTGATGAAGAAGCTTGCAGGCTGGGCGGCCATGCTGGCGGCGCCCACCTTGATCACCAGTTGGTACGGCATGAACTTCGTGCACATGCCGGAGTTGGACAAGCCCTGGGCTTATCCGGCGATCACGTGTCTGGTGGCTTGTATTGTGGGTGGGATTTTTATTGCGTTGAAGCGGAATCGGTGGTTTTGAGTTCTTGACTCACGCATCGCCCCCGCTGCTGCACAGACTAAAGCACACCTTCACACCAGCGACTTGCAATCGGTGGTGGCCCCATGGCCACCACCGATTGCCTTGATCACTTAGCCTGCGGAGCCGTCCACTCCTTCAACCACGCATTCACCGTCTCATGCCACTGCACGCTGTTCTGCGGCTTGAGCACCCAGTGGTTTTCGTCCGGGAAGTGCAGGAACTGGCTGGGGATACCGCGACGCTGCAGTGCGGTGAACGCGCCCATGCCCTGCGTGTCGGGAATGCGGAAGTCCTTGCCGCCGTGGATGACCAGCATCGGCACGCGCCAATCCTTCACGTGATTGATCGGATTGAAGCGCTCGTAGTTCTCCGGATGGTCGAACTGCGTGCCGCCGTTTTCCTTTTCCTCGAACCAGAGTTCGTCCGTGTCGTAGTACATCGCGCGGGCGTCGAAGACGCCGTCGTGGTCGACGAAGCACTTCCACGGCTGGTTCCAGTTACCGGCCATCCAGTAGACCATGTAGCCACCGTAGCTGGCGCCGAGCGCGCAGGCACGATCGCCATCGAGGAAGCTGTATTTCGACAGTGCGGCGGTCCAGCCGGCCTTCAGATCCTCCAGCGGCTTGCCGCCCCAGTCACCCGAGATGGATTCGGTGAAGGCCTGGCCGTAGCCCGTGGAACCATGGAAGTTGACGGTGACGACAGCAAAGCCCTGGCCGGCGTACGTCTGCGCGTTCCAGCGATAGCTCCAGCTGTTGGTCATGGCGCCCTGCGGGCCACCGTGAATGATGAAAGCCACAGGATACGTCTTGCCGCGCTTGAACCCCACCGGCTTCACGACGTAGCCCTGCACCGTTTCGTTGTTCCAACCCTTGAAGGTGAAGAACTCAAAATCGCCGGTCTGCGCGGACTTGATGCGCTTGGCATTGAAGTGCGTGACCTGCTTCAGACCTTTGCCCTTCGCATCGGCCGTGTACAGATCGGCCGGGCGCTTCAGGTCGTCGCGCGACAGCAGGATCTTCGTCTTGCCGACGGAGAAGGCGCTGACCGCACCATCGGTGACGAGGGTGCTGACCTTGCCTGTGGCAACGTCGATGCCGAACAGCGGATGCTGGCCGTTATCGTCGGTGGTGGTGTACAGCGTCTTGCCATCGGCCGAAAGCTGCAGCGCGCCGGCAGTGCGATCCCACGACGGCGCCACTTCGCGCTTGCTTCCCGACGCCAGATCCATCGCCATGATGGCAAAGCGATCCGCTTCCGAACCCGGCTCCTTCATCGCCGTATAGAACAGCGTGCGGCCGTCCGGTGACACGAGCGGATTGGCGTCCCACGCGAGGTTGTCCGCAGTGAGATTGGTCGGTGCCGCCGAGCCATCGGCGGGCACGCTATAGATGTCGAAGTTGGTGGACCACGGCTCGGTCTTGCCGGCAATGCGCACATCGAAATACACGGTCTTGCCATCGGGCGAGAAGGTGAACTCGTCATCGCCCCCAAAGGGCTTGCTCGGCACGTCGCCGTCGATACCGCGGGTCAGCAGTACGGGCTGCGACGGTGCATTGGCGTCCGCGACAAAGAGCTGCGAGCGCCGGCCATCGGCCCAGGTGTCCCAGTGGCGGACGAACAGCTTGTCGTACACCGTGCCGGTGGACTTGTCCTTTTCGCGGCCGTCCAGACGCTCCTTGGTGCAAGCCAGGTCCGCGCAATCCGTGAAGACGTCATAGCTCAGCAGCAGCTTCGCGCCATCGGGTGAAAGCTTGAACGCGTTGACGTCCAGCGGTGCATCCGTCACCACCTCGCCGGCACGAACGGTCAGCGCGAGCCCCTTGCCCGACGCATCGGCATCGAAACGACGATGCCAGACCTGGGCGGTGCCGTCCTTCGGCGCGGTGTAATAAATCGACTGCCCATCCGGCGCCCAGCGCGGCGAGGCCCCCTTCTCCACGACCTCCACCGGCTGCGGCGGCTTGTTGAGGTCCACCACATAGATGGCAGTCGAACCCTTGTTGGCCGCGTAATCGGTGGATCGCACCGAGAACAGGGCGTAACGCCCATCCGGCGACAACTGCGGATCGCTCACGCGATCCATCATGACCAGGTCGCGGATAGAGAACGGATGCGGGGCGGCGCTATCGGCGTCGGCGGCCAGGACGGGGCCGGACGCCAGCGCGAGGGCCAGCGCGGCGAAGAGGGGTTTCATGGTGGGGCTCCCTTGGGTGTGCTTTGGACGGGCACGGTAAGGCCAGGCGACCGTGCCTGCAAGTCGCGCTACGCCTGACCGCGGCAGGAAACTTGTGCTGTCAGAGGGCTATCAGTTGACCGGTATCCAAGTCCACGACAGGAAGACCTGCGATCAGCGCCTTTGCTTTCGGCGGAGAGAGGTAAGACAGGCTTCCGTCGCGAGTCCTGGATTCGCGAAATCGAGCAGGCGCGATTCCCGGGTGCTCGGCCATCCGCCGTAGGCGCTCGGTCAGCAGGTCGTCTCGCACGAAAAAGGCATTGTTTCCAGAATCGTTCGTTCCCACGAAGGCATACCCTCTGCCTTCCGCAAGCGCGCGGAAAGCCGGAAGTGACGCTCCGAAATAGAGGTTCGAGTAGTGTACCCGCGTTCTTTGGAAATCACTGGCGTAGGGAATCGTGACGGCACGATCCAACGGAAAAAGCGGGTTGTACTCGCAGACAAGTATGCGCGGCCTGTATCCGACGATCGCGTCGAGCACGTGATAATCGCTGCCGTCGATGTCCACGGAGAGGATGCCGAGGTCTTCATCCATTCCGCTTTGCGCAAGAAGATCGTTGATGTTGTCGCGAGTAATGAACGCCGCGAGGGCATTCAGATCATGCCGCCAGAAATAATAAGAGCTGCGAATTCGCGCCACATTCCGTGCCGATCCATCAATGACGAATCCCTGCCATTGGTCGTTCATCATCAGGAACCGGCAGTTCGACTCCGTGAAGTCCTCCACGCCGAACTCGATGAAGGTCTTGTTGGCGATCTCCACCTCGCCGATCAGAAACTGCAGGATGCCGTCTTCTCCCCACTGGGAGAACACTTTGAAGCCGTAGTCCCCCAGGATGGTAAAAGCTTCCCGCCGATTGGCCTGAGCCAGCGCCCTGCCTTGCAGGACGGCGATCGCGTCGAGGCGCTCCTGAAGGTGGAGAAACCGCTGCACGCTGTCGCGAAGCCGACGCAGAATACGGTTGGACAAGACGACACCTCGGCAGTGGAGACGGGATAACTCCGCCTAATGTAAGCGAATCGGCGGCTGTCCGGGTCTGCACATGAGGTACCCTGGCCGACCGTTCCACGCGCGGCACCGTGGTGTGAGGCCGTAGCTGCCATCGGCTAAGCTGGTGCGTCGCCCGGCAAGCGCACGGGCAAAGGGGAATGTCGATTGGCCAGCGAAACCGTTGCGCGAGTGCCGCGAGGCTCAGCACTCTTCCTAGCGGCGATCTGCATTGCCGCATTCGTGCTTCGCTATGCTTACGTGCGCACGGCGGTGGTCGACGATCCGCTTCGAGGCGACGCATGGCAATACTTCTGCTATGCGTGGAACCTGCTGAACCACGGCACGTTTTCGCTAGCTCGCCCCATGGCCACCATGGTAGCTCCCGACAGCTTCCGCGATCCCGGCTATCCGGCGTTCCTGGCTGGATTGATGGCGCTTCGGGGTACCGGTCCCGCGGTCTACGATGCCATTCTGTTTACGCAATGCTTGCTCGGCACGGCCACCGTGGGCTTGTGCATGTCGCTCGCCCGCCGCTATGGGGGCATGGCGGCAGCCGTCGTGACCGGTGTCCTCCTTGCCTTCTGGCCGCACCTGGTCGGCTTCGCAGGCTACGTCCTCAGTGAAACCCTGCTTGGCTTTTTGATTGCGTTGGCCGTTTGGCTGCTCGACACGTCATTACGTCGGCGTTCGATCCCGCTGGCTGCCATGGCCGGTCTCGCCTTCTCGGCCGCCGCACTAACGAACGCTGTCGTGCTGCCCATGGCTCCGCTTCTGGGTGCGCTGATGCTTTGGAAGGACGTGCCGCGACGCCGTCTCTGGCTTGCTCTGCTGCTCGCATGCGCGCTTCCCCCGGCCGCCTGGACCGTTCGCAACGCCATGCTGCCTCCAACGACCGGCGCCAGCGCCAGGGCTTCCATCAATCTGGTGCAAGGAGCTTGGCCGGAATACCACCAGGCCGCGTTCGACGCGATCCAGCGAGGCGATCCCCAGGCACAAGCCACCATGGCGGCGATCGATCAGGAATCCCGGGCCATGCAGGCAGGGTGGACCGAAGGGCTCCCCCTGCTGTGGCGCCGCCTCTCCGCCGATCCGTGGCGCTACGTGGGTTGGTACGCAAGCAAACCCGCCCTGCTGTGGGGCTGGAACGTCGCCGTGGGTCAAGGCGACATCTACGTCTTCCCCACGGCACATTCCCTGTTCGAGGACAGTCCCGTGCTGCATGCGTGGGAAGGCATCTGCTACGTGCTCAATCCATGGATCGCCCTGCTGGCCCTCATCGGCACCCTTGATGCATTGCTTTCAAGAAACCGCCCCCTGGCGCTTCGCTGGATGGCAGCCATAGGCATCCTCGCAACGCTGACCTTCACCCTGCTCCAGGCCGAACCGCGCTACGCCGTACCGTATCGAGGCATCGAAATACTCCTGGCGGTAAGCGGCGCGCGGATGCTTTGGCAGGCATGGGAGCACCGATCGTCGCGCGCATCCGCTTGAATCGACAAAAGAAGAGTGCCCAGGCGCGTCACATAGTGACGCGGTTTGTCACTATCGGCACAACGTCCGTGACGCGCTCGGCATTCCTGTAACGACAGCTATTGTGTAACCGCCGCCGGTATGGAAAATCTGCCCCGCCTGCTGTTCAGGGCAAGCCGCCCGAAACGTGGCACATAACGTGCTTGTTTTCGCGGCGAGCTTCCTGGTCGTTTTTTCCTCAGTGTGTGACGAGGGGGGAACCGGGCCAGCCTAGGAGGTCCGGTGCTAGGGCTCAGGGGGCGTCAAAACACCACGGTTAGCTAACCATTCGAGGAACATCCATGAAGACCATGCAGAAGGGCTTTACGCTCATCGAACTGATGATCGTCGTCGCGATCATCGCGATCCTGGCCGCCATCGCCATCCCGCAGTACCAGGACTACACCAAGCGCGCCAAGGTGTCGGAAGGCCTCGTGCTGGCTGACGCCGCCAAGCTGGCTGTTTCGGAGACGTATCAGGCTAAGGGTGCTTGGCCGGCGACCGAAGCTGCTGCTGGCTATCAGACGGCGAAGAGCACCTACGTTGCCAGCGTCGGTATCTCGGGTAATGGCGTGATTACCGTGACCTACAAGAATGTCAAGGATGCCAACATTGACAACAAGACGGTCATTCTGACCCCGACCGCCACTCAGGGCTCGATCCAGTGGGACTGCAATGGCGCGGCCGGTCTCGGCGGCACCACGGGCACGATCGGCTCGAAGTTCGTCCCGGCCAACTGCCGCAAGTAATAATGCTTGCGCAAGGCATCGCTCGCTAACCGTCAGGTTGGAGCGTCGCGAAGAAGGCTCCCTCGGGAGCCTTCTTTTTATCCCGGACCATGCTTTAAGGGGGGCATATGGCCATGAAGGGGATCAAGGGTTTCACTCTCATCGAGCTGATGATCGTGGTAGCGATCATTGCCATCCTGGCGGCCATCGCCATCCCGCAATACCAGGACTACACCCGGCGCGCCAAGGTATCGGAAGGGTTGGTTCTCGCTGACGCGGCGAAATACGCCGTCGCCGAGACGTATGGTTCGCGAGGCGCCTTCCCGGGCACCCCCGCAGAGGCGGGCTACCAGACGGGTGCCAGTACTTACGTGAGCCAGATCATCATCAAAAACAAAGGGGTGATCGAGGTCACCTTCCGGAACATCGACGCGAGCAAGGTCGATGGCAAAAACTTCACGCTGACGCCCACGGCTTCCGGTGGCATCATCACGTGGAGCTGCAATGGCGCGGCGGGCTTCGGCACACCTGGCAATCTTGCAGCTAAATTCCTTCCCGGCACCTGTCGCAGCTGATCGCTGACTCCGACGTGCCTTGCCACTCGGAGTCCACTTGTCCACTGAAATCGCATTCGGCGCCGCTCTTCGGCGCAGCTTCGCATGGCTAATCGTCCTCGCCATTCTGTGCCTGACAATTGCGATGTACGCGCCGGGGCTGCACGGCCCCTTCCTACTCGACGATATCGGCAATCTCGAACCGTTGAAGCGCTGGGTCGACGGTAACCTCGCGTGGCAAGGTGTCGTGTTCGACAATCGGTCCGGTCCGGGCGGCCGGCCGTTGAGCATGCTCACGTTCCTGGCCAACGCGTCGTCGGACCCCACCCTGGGGACGTTTGCCTTCAAGGCGACCAACCTCGCCGTCCATCTGGCATGTGGCGCGCTCGCCTTCGTGCTCGGCGTGCAGGTATTTCGACAAGCAGGCATCCAGCCGAAGCATGTCGGTTGGCTTGCCGCGTTCGTCGCTGTCGCCTGGCTGTGGCTGCCCATGCAGGTGAGCACAGTGCTCTACGTCATACAACGTATGGCGCAGCTGGCCACCTTACTGACATTCGCCACCCTGGTCGCATTCATGGCGGCACGGCGTGGCATACAGCAAGGGTCGCGCGCAGCCACTTTGGCTTTGTGGATAGGCGTTCCCGCGCTGACCTTGCTCGCGGTAGCGGCAAAAGAGACAGGCGCGCTTGCCCTGCCATTGGCTGCGTTGCTTGAGTACACGCTTTTTCAAAAACGACAGCGCCCCCGTCAGATCGACATCTTCTTCACCGTAACCGTGGGCATCCCCGCGATCTGCGCGATTGCCTTCGCCCTGCTGCGCCCGGATTGGATTCTTGGAGGCTACGCGAACCGCGATTTCACCTTGCCGCAGCGGCTTCTAACCGAGCCACGTGTCCTGTGGAGCTACCTGCAAACCACCTTTTTACCAGTAGGCCCCCGCATGGGCCTTTTTCACGACAACTACCCGGTCTCCACATCGCTTACCAGCCCAGGAACGACGCTCCTCAGCCTGGGAGCATGGATTCTCACCATTGCGGTCGCAGTCGTCTGGCGTCGTCGTGTCCCACTCCTTGCCTTAGGCGTAGCAGGTTATCTGGTAACGCATGCGCTGGAAGCGGGCCCGATTGGCCTCGAACTCTACTTCGACCATCGCAACTACGGGGCCGCCCTGTTTGCGCTCATCGGTCTTGTTGGCCTTCTCCACCACTTCCTGGCGTCACGTACGGAGAAGCCCCGCGTACGCCATGCCTTGATCGCATGTGCCATAGCGTGCGTGGCGATCTATGGCCTTGGAACCTGGAGCCAAGCCGAAGGATGGAAGGACGCACGGACCTTTTATGCCGTTCAGTACAGCTACAACGCTGACTCGCCGCGATTGCTGTCAAATTTCACCGGAGAGGCCCTGGCTGCCGGAGACCTTGAGGGCGCACTCTCGTACATCAATCAAGGCGAAAAATCCGAACCTGCGTCCGAACACATCACGTCGACGATATGGCGGTTCGTCGCCTATTGCGCCGTCGACACCCAGCCGGCACCCGAGGCGCTGTATGACGAATTCGAACAACGGGCCAAGGGACGCATCACGACATACGCCATGGTCGGTTGGGAGCTGCTGGCGCAAAAGGTGTCCGAGGGATGCAAGTCCGTGGATTCCGCGCGGCTGGCAATGGTCAGTCTGACCTGGTTGAACGGAAGCGGCCAGGCAACGCGCGATCAACCCGTCTGGCGGACCCGCTACAACACCGGTCGTATGATGGCGGAGGCCGGCCGCATCGCTGAAGCTCGCGACGTCGTGAAGCAAGCTTGGCTGGATAGTGATCGCAACAACGGCATCGGCGTGCTGCTCTTTCAGCTTGACGCTTCGCTTGGTGACATCGCGGGATGCCGTGAAGTCCTGGCATCACTCTCGCGTGCCGAAGGCGGGGCGGATCGTCGCCTCACCCTAGCGATCCAGACGTTTCGTCAGGCGCTCGATCGCGGCCAGATCGACGGTAGCGCAAAATGATGGAAGCCTTGGTTTCTAAGGCGAAGTGGCGACAACTCGCCATCATCGCGACGCTGATCGCCATCACGGTAGCCGTCTATGCGCCCGGGCTCGGAGGCGGCTTCTTCTTCGACGACTACCCCAACATCGTCGACAACCCCCAGGTTCAACCGCACGAGCTTTCTATCGGGTCGTTGGCTGCAGCAGCCTTGTCTTCACCATCCAGTGAACTGAAGCGCCCATTGGCATCGCTGACGTTCGCGCTCGATTACTTCATGAATGGCGGACTGAATGCCGCCTCCATGAAGGCAACGAACATCGCCTTGCACGCGATCAACGGCTTGCTCGTCTATCTGCTGTTCGCCGCCCTGTTTCGCCTTGATCGAAACGAAACGTATACGGAAAAGAAAAGCACGTTCATCGCCGCCGCTGCGGCCCTTGCATGGCTGCTTCTTCCTATCAACCTCACCGCTGTGCTTTATATCGTCCAGCGCATGGAATCGCTCGCCAATCTATTCGTGCTGATAGGGCTGCTGGGCTACGTCCGCACGCGGGAGCGCATGCAACGAGGTGAGTCTGGCCTTCTCAGGGCCATGGCTTGGATTGTCGTACCTGCACTGCTGGGCACCATGGCGAAGGAAACCTCGATCCTGCTGCCGCTCTACGGCCTTTGCGTCGAGGCCTTCGTGTTCCGCTTTCAGTCGCGACAAGACTTACCGGGAAAGGACCGACGCCTCGTCTGGTTCTACGCATTGAGCCTTGGCCTGCCGTTCCTCTTGGGCATGGCATGGATCGGCCCCGGCCTTCTCGATGCACGGACCTGGGGAACACGCGACTTCACGCTACAGACCCGACTCCTCAGTGAGGCCCGGGTGGTACTCGACTACATAGGCTGGATTCTCGTCCCCACACCCAGCCATCTGAGTTTCTACCACGACGATTTCGCGCAAAGCACGGGATGGCTGTCGCCGCCCAGCACGCTTTTCTGCATCGTTGGACTCATCGTTATCGTAAGCATGCTGTGGTGGATAAGGAAAAAGGCCCCCCTAATCTGCCTCGGGGGCTTTTGGTTCTTTGCTTGTCACACCTTGACCGGCACGGTGCTTCCTCTGGAGCTCATCTACGAGCACCGGAACTACTTTGCGAGCATTGGCATCGTGCTCGCGGTGACGGAAGTCCTGCAAATAGCATTCGTCTGGCTATCCAGAAATGGGTATAGCGACCTGAGAACGGTCCCTCTCGCTATCGGCGTTGCACTGACAGGATGGGCAGCAGCACTTTCGGCGCAGACCGCACAGGCATGGGGGACTCCGTTATCGCTTGCCGAGGAATTGGCCGCGCGAGGGCCGACGTCACCTCGCGCCCAATACGAGTTGGGCAGGGCATACATCATTGCTTCGCACTACAAGCCTGATTCGCCTTACGTGGCGAAAGCGGGCGAGGCCCTGGAACGCGCCGCCGCCCTTCCCGGATCCTCGATCCTTCCGGAGCAGGCGCTCGTTTTTCTCTACGGGCGAATGGACCTGCCCGTGCGGCAAAGCTGGTGGACAAGCATGCGAGACAAGCTATCTCGGCGACCTGTGACCGTCCAGGATGACAGCTCTCTCCTGGCTCTTGCTTCCTGCATCGAAGACGATCTTTGCCATTTCGACGCAGACGAACTGAACGATACCTTCCGGACCGCCCTCGGCAAACCGGGCGCAAGCGCCCGCCTGAAGGCGGCATATGGGGCTTTCGCCGCTCAGATACTCCATGACTACCCGCTGGCACTCGAAATGGCCGACAACGCTGTTGCATCTGCACCGAATGAACCTGCCTACCGCATCCATTACGCCCGCTTGTTGATTGCGCGCGGCAATGTCGATGAGGCCAAGCGACAGCTCAACGCCCTCGACAAGATGAACATTGGCGGCCGCCTGGACAGGGACATCTCATCCCTCAGAAGTCAGCTAGAGACAAGGGCACCTACAGCACAGCCGATGCGAGACGATTGAGCTGCCGTATTACACTTCTGCCTGATCCGGGCCTCCAAAGCCGGCAGACGAATCAAGCCTATCTGGAACATGTCGTGAAACGAGCACTTATTTCAGGAATTACAGGTCAGGACGGCGCTTACCTGGCGGAGTTCCTGCTCGAAAAAGGCTATGAGGTGCATGGCATCAAACGCCGTGCCTCTTCGTTCAACACGGAACGCGTGGACCACTTGTATCGCGATCCCCACGAAGGCTACCGCCGCTTCGTCTTGCACTATGGCGACCTTACCGACGCGACAAACCTCATTCGCATCATCCAACAGGTTCAACCCACCGAAATCTACAATCTCGGCGCGCAAAGCCACGTGCAGGTGTCGTTCGAAACGCCCGAATACACGGCTGACGCGGATGCTCTGGGCACCTTGCGGCTGCTGGAGGCCATTCGGATCCTGGGCATGGAAAAGACGACGCGCTTCTACCAGGCATCGACCTCCGAGCTTTACGGCAAGGTCGCTCAGACACCGCAGAACGAGCAAACACCTTTCTATCCGCGGTCGCCCTACGGTGTCGCCAAACTCTATGCGTACTGGATCGTAGTCAACTATCGCGAGTCCTACGGCATGTACGCCTGCAACGGCATCCTCTTCAACCATGAGTCGCCTCGCCGAGGGGAAACGTTCGTCACGCGAAAGATCACGCGAGGCCTTACCCGCATCTTTGCAGGACTTCAGGATCGGCTCTATCTCGGAAATCTGGACGCACGTCGCGACTGGGGCCACGCCCGCGACTTCGTCGAGGCGCAATGGCTGATGCTGCAGCAGGATCAGCCGGACGACTTCGTCATCGCCACCGGCGAACAGCATTCCGTCCGGGAATTCGTCACCCTAGCCGCTGCCGAACTTGGTATGGAGCTCGAATGGCAGGGAACCGGCACACAGGAACATGCGCGCGTGCTGAATGCTCCACCTGACTCCGCCATCAAGTCGGGCCAGACAATTGTAGAAGTGGATCCCCACTACTTCCGCCCGGCGGAGGTGGAAACACTTCTGGGAGATGCAAGCAAGGCGCGAGACAAACTGCGCTGGTCACCAAGAACGTCCTTTGCCGAACTGATCTCCGAAATGATGGCAAACGACCTCCAGGACGCCCGGCGGGACGCCTTGGTCAAGAAGGCTGGCTTTGCCACCTCGGAGCGCTACGAATGACGAGCATGGATCTTGAACTCCCCATCTATGTCGCCGGCCATCGCGGGCTTGCGGGCTCAGCCATTGTCAGACGGCTGCAACGGGCTGGCGCAAGAGACATCGTCGTGCGGAGCAGCGCGGAACTGGACCTGCGCGACCAGGACGCCACCGATGCATTCTTCAGAACGGTGAGACCGGCATACGTGTTCCTGGCTGCGGCGAAGGTCGGCGGCATCCTTGCCAATGCGACTTATCCCGCGGATTTCATTCGCGATAACCTCGCTATCCAGACGAATGTCATCCACTCGGCATGGAAGCACGGCGTGCGCAAGCTCCTTTTCCTGGGCTCGTCATGCATCTACCCACGGGATTGCCCCCAGCCGATCAAGGAGGAGTACCTGCTCACCGGCCCCCTCGAACCGACGAACGAGGCGTATGCCATCGCCAAGATCGCGGGCCTGGCAATGTGCCAGGCATATCGGCGACAGCATGGATTCGATGCCATCAGCGCCATGCCGACAAACCTTTACGGCCCGAACGATAATTTCCACCCCGAGCATTCCCACGTCCTACCGGCGCTGATACGTCGTTTCGTCGAAGCAGCAGATACCCAGGCAGGCGTCGTCACGGTGTGGGGGAGCGGCAAACCGCTACGGGAATTCATGCACGCGGATGACATGGCTGACGCCTCGTACTTCCTCATGAACCACTACTCCGATGTCGCACCCATCAACATTGGCAGTAACGACGAAGTAAGCATTGCGGATCTGGCAAAGACAGTCGCGCAGGGTGCAGGCTTCAAAGGTCAGCTCGCCTGGGATACGACCAAACCGGACGGCACACCCCGAAAGCGCCTCGATTCGTCGCGACTCCTTGACCTGGGATGGAAGCCGGTCGTACCCCTACGCGAAGGTATCGACGATGCAGTCGCCTGGTTCCGCCAGCACGCTGCATGACCATGGGCACCAGGCGATGGCACTGGTCACAGTGGCTGGGCCCGCGTGGTCAGTCCGTATTGCGCACCGGTAGCTGGTCGCTTATCGCGAAGTGCGTAGCGGCGATCAACCTGTTCGTTGCCCTGCCCTTTGTCATGCGATCACTGGGACCTGCCGAATTCGGTGTCTGGGCGACATTGGTGTCGGTCATGACATTTGCCGGCTTTCTGGATTTCGGCATCGGCAACGGTGCCATGAACATGATCGCCGATGCGCTAGGGCGAGGGCGACTGGATGAAGTCCGTATAGTCCTCCGCGAAGCTTCATCGGTACTCGTTCGCATCGCGCTCATCATGCTCGTTGCCGCTGTCGCGATGGCATGGCTTCCCTGGTGGCGGATGCTCGGGCTTTCACAGGCCGCTGATACGCAAGCCACGTCGGCCGCGCTCATTGCTCTCGCGATCGTGGCCTGCGGCGTGCCCTTGAGTCTCGCCACGCGTACGCAATTGGGCCTCGGCCTGGGCCACATCGCCTTTCGCTGGCAGGCATTCGGGCAAGTTTTCTCCTTGATTGCCACGATCACGGCCGCGCTACTTCATGCAGGACTGGCCTGGCTGGTGGCGGCAGCGCTCTCATCGACGGCAGTACCCGCTGTATTGAATGCCGTTTCGTTATGGCGCCACCCCGTACACGGCATGGCGCAGCGACCCGCCCCATCTCGGCGGCCGGATGTGCGCCAGAGGATACGCCGCGATGGGTTTCTGTTTTTCGTGCTGCAACTGGGTGGAGCCGTGGCGTTCACGATCGACCTTCCCTTGATCACAGCCATACGTGGTCCCGTGGAGGCAGGCGAATACGCTGTCGTGCAGCGATTGTTTTCGGTGATCCCCCTTACGCTGTCGCTGCTTTGGGTGCCGCTGTGGCCAATCTATCGGACTGCCCTGGCGGCTTACGATTTCGGCTGGGTACGCAGAACGCTCGCCAGGTCCGTGATCGGTGCAGGCGGTTTTGCCGTGGCGGCCGCCTTGTTTTTTTCGCTGGCGTTCGCGGCAATAACCCATATTTGGCTGCACAAGCCACTTTCCGTGTCGTGGGTACTACTCGGCGGATTCGTCGCGTGGTCGTCAATCGAAGCCGTCGGGCAGGCGTTGGCTACGTTTCTCAACGCAGCCGGCATTCTCAGGTTCCAGGTGGCCGTAGCCGTTCTGCTCGCCATATTGTCTATCGGACTGAAACTTGCCGCACTTATCTTATGGGACGCGTCGCTTGTGCCCTGGTGCACGTTCGTTGCCTATACATTGACCAGCCTCATTCCCACCATCATCCGGCTACCGGCATTTCTGCACCGGGCCAACTCTTCCCCCGCAGATGCGCGATGAGACCCGAAAGCTTGTCCTCGGATGGCGCGACCGGGAAGTGGTGGTAATCGATGCGAGGATTCGCGAATTGGCTGCTCAACAGCGCAGCCAGGCGACCGTATCGCTCGCGATCATGTCGACGTGGAATCCATCGACGAAACTCAGCGTGTGGGAACTCCATAGCGCAGGAAGCACATTTCCCACGATGCGCTCATGACCAAAGTTCCATGTAGCCATGTACCGTGAGAGCTGCCGTTCGATCCCAGGAGAAGGAACGACTTCGGGCACGTCCACGCTCGCTGAGGTCCATCAAAGCCGATTCGTCATAGAGAAGCGTCTCGAGTGCGTACGCCAGTTCGGCCGAGTCGGCACCCCCGACATAGCGAGCCGCTGGTCCGCCCACCTCCGGGGTCGAACCGCCTCGGACGGCGACGACCGGACACCCTGCCGCCATCGCTTCCAGCAGCGGCAGACCAAAGCCTTCATACAGGGACGTGCATACCAGTACATCGGCGCGCGCGTAAAGATTCGCCAGAACGGCATCGCTACCGGCGACATGCTGAACGTCACCCGCGCGGAGCGCAGCCTGCTTCTCCCCGTCATCGAAGCGCGGCCCGCCAAAACAGACCAATGCGAAGTCCGAGCGAAGGCGCGCGCTCCTCTGATAGGCCTGGAGCAGCAGCTCGAAGTTCTTGTAGCCGGCCCGGTGGCCGACATACAGAATAAAGGGCTTGGAGGGTCTCGATCGCGGATACACCGGGAGCGAAGCGGCCAAGGGCGTTACGATCATGCGATCAGCCGCGATGCTCCAGAGGTCCGCCGCATCGGCGCGCGTCGTTTCGGAAACGCAGAAAATCAGATCGGCACGTTCTACAGCCTGCCGTTTTCGACGCGCCTGGACATCGGCGCCTCTTACGTCTCGGGGAAATCGCTCGCAGATCATGTCATGCACGGTCAAGGCACGGGGTGCCCCGCCGAGTGCGCGACGATGTCGCTCCAGGTACCAGGTCTCGTGGACTACGGCACCCTTCTCGCGTCGCGTGCCGAACTTCGCCAGACCATGACCGAGCCACGTGACACCCGGGAACACGGGGACATGCCGACCCTTGACCGCGACGCCGTCTCCTGCGAGCCCTCTCACGGCATCCGTAACGTAGATCGGGCTGTGGATTTCGACCGCCACGCCCGCACGCGCTATGCCGCGCGCCAGCTCCGAGAAATACCGCGACACACCGCCGAACCGCTGGGTCACGAAAATCCCGTGATCGAAAATAACCCGTGGTATCAATGGACTACCCTTCGAGGGGGTACACCCCCCAGAGCCTTCGACGAACATACACCCCTTACCTGCCACGCCTTCCTCAGGCAGCAGGACGCCGCCATAATGCCGCCATGCCAGATCAATCGCCAGCTTCGCGCCCCGTCCTCAGCATCATCGTCGCCACGTATAACGCTGCGCGAACGATAGAGCGCTGCCTCGCCTCGGTCGTGAGCCAATCCTGCCGTGACTGGGAACTGATCGTCATCGATGGAATGTCCTCCGATGGCACGGTGGCGATCGTCGAACGCTTTGCTCCACACATCGCGTATGGCGCGTCAGAGCCCGACGACGGTATCTATGACGCATGGAACAAGGCTCTCGCCCGCGCTAGCGGTCAATACGTGTGTTTTCTCGGTGCCGATGACGCGTTCTCGGACGCCGACGCTGTTTCGGCGCTGGCGGATGCGACCGCAGGCAAGTCCTTTGATCTCGTATCGTCCCGTTGCCGTTGGGTGAACGCTAACGGAGACGCCGTCGGCGAAGGCGGAGGTGCCTGGAATTTTGCCAAGATCGGCAGACGAATGCCGATGTGTCATCCCGGACTTTGGCACGCCCGCAGTTTGTTCGAGCGGTACGGCCATTTCGAAGCCAGTTACAAAATCACTGGTGATCTCGATTTTCTACTGCGCCTCCCTGAGTCCACAAATGCCCTGCATGTGGAGCGCATCACGGTGAATGTGGAGATCGCGGGCATAAGCCGTGCCCAGGTGATACGCAGGCTGCGCGAGCAGCGGCGCGCGCTGGCGACCTGCCCGCGCTTCGGGCCGATACGCGCGTGGGCCGTCTGGGCCGACAAGATGTGGCGATACCCGATCGCCCGAGCGTTGGATATTCCCTTCTGAACATGGCGCCCAAACACGTGGTCGTCATTATCCCGGTTTTCCGCGACTATGACCGGGCTAGACGGACCGTGGCGGCGATTCTGCGGTGCTCGGTCCCGTCACCGTTCTCGGTCCGTGTGCATGTTGTGGACGATGGCTCCGGCGACGGCACGGCCGAGCGCCTTTCTGAACAATTCGGTGGACGCATCGAAATCATCGGGCTTCCCGAAAACCTAGGGAGATCGGCCGCTCGCAATGCGGGCGCGACGAATATCAGTGCCGATCTACTACTTTTCGTCGATGCCGACTGCGAACCGAGCGACGACCGCTTCCTCGCTGCTCACCTCCTATCCATCCGGGAAGCCGACGTTTCCATGGGAGTCGTCGAAGGCCAGGACGACGGGTTCTGGCACGCGTATCAGCAGGCCGCACGGGTTCGCCGCGACCGACTGGCGCGCCGTACGTTCGTCGCGCATTTCACGACCCAGAACGTCATGATCGATGCAAGGCTATTCAACTCGGTCGGTGGGTTCGACGAAGCATTCAAGGGCTATGGTTTTGAGGACAGGGATCTCGCCATACGCCTGGCTAGAGCCGGCGCGCGCTTCACCATAGCGCCCGGAGCCCGCGTCATCCATCGTGACACGCTCGATCTCGCACAGGTCTGCCGAAAAATGGGCGAAGCCGGGGCAACGACGTCCCAGATATTCGCCTCGCGTTATCCATTCGAATATCGCACGCTTGGTTACGAGGCGATAGACGGCCAACGCCATCCCTGGCGTGGTGTACTGGCGAAACTCCTATGGCCCGTATTTCAGCCATGGACGCAGCACGACGCGTGGCTTCAATGGCGACTCGTTCCGTTCAAGTTACGGGCGGGTATCGTGCGAATCATGGTGGCGGTGAGCTACCTTCGCGGGACGCTCCGTCGACATCGCTAGCCCCTTCCATCGGCCGCGTCTCTGTGTGCGGCAAGCAGGATATCGGCATAACGCCTGGCGACCGCGTCCCAGTCGAATTGCTCCACGAGGCGTGATCGCCCCAGGCGCACCTCGGCGGGAGCGTTGCTGGTGAGTATCTGCAGAATCCCCGACGCCAATGCAGGAGCGTCTGCTTCCGGCACGCGGACTACTCCTGGCATGTCTGTCAGCACGTCACGTACCGCCGGAAGATCCGAAGCGACGACTGGACAGCCGCAACCGAGCGCTTCCACGAGAACCAGTCCAAGGCCCTCCTGGTCGCCCGAATGGGCCGTACGGAACGGCGCCACAAACGCAGCGGCCGAACGGTATTCATTCACCAAAGCGGACGATGGCTTGGCACCTGCGAACGTTACGACACCGTCCAGCCCCAGATGAGTGCATTGAGATCTCAGTTCTCCTTCGAGAGGCCCGAACCCGACCACTGTCAGCCTTACTTCAGGGCGAACACTCAGGACAATGGGCAGGGCACGAAGCAGAACATCCAACCCTTTCTTTTCGACCAAGCGACCAACGAACAGCAGCCGGAACGCCTCCCTAGCCACCTGCTCGTCTGGCGTGAAGACATGCTGAAGATCCACGCCCATGGGCGCCACTAAGGCCGGGCTTCCATCGCGCAATGCTTGCGCCAACGGCAACATCGCCCGACTGACTACCGTCATACCGGCACTGCGCCTGAGAACCCAACGCTTTATGGCGGTCGGTAGGCGTCCTCGCAGGGCAAAGAGATCGGCGCCGTGCGAAGTGATCACGTAGGGTGCGTTCAGACAGCGAGCAACAAGGCCTGGCGTCAGTATCCAATGGGCATGCACCACCGCACCGGACGTCACGAGACGCCGTGCGACGATCCAATGGCTCAGGATAAACGTGGGCACGAGTAGCCATTTCCACGAAGACCGCCGAAGGTTCGTCGTGATACCCCCGTCATTGACCAGCGTTTCCAAGGAGTCCGGCGCGTAGCGATACCGTTCGACCTGCACGCCGTCCATCATCTCGCTACGCACCGCCCCGACAGCGTGAGGGCACACGACGAAGACATCAAACCACTCCGTCAGGCGGCGCGCGAGTTCATGCACGAACGAAGGTTCGTGATCGTCCTTCCACCTCGGATACGTCGACGCCAGCACGACGAGGCGGGGCTTTCGAGCCTGCTCATCCGTCACGGCGATAGGTCAGCGCGGTGATCTGCTCAGATACCAGACCGATGAGGAACACGATGACTGCGGCACTCCACATCAAGGTGCTTCCATTGGTAAGGCGTCCGTAGGAAAGATAGGTGTAAAGATAATTGAGGCAGCCCAGAGCAAAGAACGCAAAGCTCACCGGAGCAAATAGCTTTAGCGGCGAGTACAGCGTCGCAATCTTGAAGATGATGAGCAGGAAGCGCACGCCATCTTTCAACGGACGAATGTGGCTCTTGCCGATGCGTTGCGCCGCTTTGATCGGTTCATAGGCCACGCCGTAGGCGCTGCGAAAGAATGCCATGGTGCTGGTCGTAGGGTACGAAAAGCCGTTGGGAAGAAGGTGCAGGAATTCCCGAAAACGCGCCGCACGCACGACGCGGAAGCCGGACGTCAGATCCTCCACGACGTGACCGGTCATGCGGGTAGCGAGCCAGTTGTACAGCGTGTTGGCCAACCCGCGACCGACGCCCGCCTGACTACCCCAATCCCTCGCACCCACCACCATATCGAAACCCTGGTCCAGCCGCGCGAGCAGGCGCAATACGTCAGCGGGATCGTGTTGACCGTCGCCATCCATGAACGCAAGGATCTCGCCGGAGGCTGCGCGCGCCCCACGCTTGATGGCAGCACCATTACCCATCGAATAGGGAGAAGACAGGCAAATGACACCCGCGTTCGCGCAAACGCCCTTCGTGTCGTCGGAGGATCCATCATTGACGACGATGATCTCCGCGTCCGGCAGTACCGAGCGCACGCGTGGCAGAAGCTCAACGAGTGCCGCCGCCTCGTTCTTCGCAGGAATAACCACAGTCAGACGTGTCAACGGAGTCGCTCCTGGCGTTCTTTGTCGGGTGTGTCGGTCGAAGGGAATGTCGTGGCAGATACAGAAGGATCGTTCACCTTGAACAAGTTCTGCATCAGATCGCGAGTGAAGGCCTGCTGGTCGCGCATGTCCAGATGGGCACCGTCAGGACAGACGAAAGCTGCCAATACAGGGACGTCTTCGTAGTGGAGCCCAGGGGCCTTGACGATCTGCATGAATCGGTTCCAATACCTTTGGCGAGGGAACATCCGCTCGTCCGCCTCTCGGACCAGGCCACTGCGGGGAAACATGATAAAGACCACCTGACCTCCCCGCTGCTCGATCTTCCGGACCATTTGCTCGATCGCCCGTGCGTTTTGCTCGAAATGCGAAAGATTCGCCATTCGCAGTGTCCGGATGCGCCCGGCAACTTCCGCATCGAAAGCCGCCCACCCCTGCGCAGATGGCACCTCCGTGATCCCCGCATTGCGGAGCACTCTGGCGTAGTAGAACTGAGGCATGGCTACCTTGCCATAGTCCGCGCGGCGCTCGCGATCGGGAAGCGTCACAAGATACTGGGGCGTGGCTGTAGAGTCGAAGACCCGCAAAGCCAGTGACTTAAATGGCCCGGACCCGTCGGCGAAACTCCGTAGATGTCGATGCAGCAAGTCGTCCAGCCAGGCCTCGACCGTAGCAAAATCGGGTATGGCGCGGCGATGGTTCACGCGTCGCCATTCGGCAAGATAGGCGACAGCGCCGTCTTCCCTGTTCAAATCGTCGATCACATGATCCTGGTAATCGACGAGGATCGTTCCCGTCACCCGTTCATCGTTCGCGAGATCTTGCAACACGGGCACGAATGAACTGCCGTCGATCGCCAGTTGAACGGGCTCGTGTCCCGTCATCCGGCGCATGGTGTCGAGATCGACATCCAGTTGCATCCGCGATGCGCCGATCAGGATAAGCGCGCGATCTCCAAGGCTGCTGGCCCGCTCGCGCTCACGCGCCCAGATGGGCGCCGAGTCGACGATCGTTGGCTCGAATCCGCGCCTCGCGAGCGCCCATTCTTCGGCGGCGATCGCGAGCAGGCTCAGGCACCCTGCCAGCACCAGGGGGATCACCCAGCGGCCGCCGGGTATGTATCGCTGGACCAGGTGAATATCAGAATTGGAAGTAGATGAACGCACGCTCATCGCCCCCCGACGCCAGGAAAATGCCGATCATGCATGCTGCGGCAACGACGGCGCGCGATCCGGTCCCGAGCGTTGCCAGCCATTCGTCCAGAGAGCGGTCGCGCATGCGCCAGTGCCAGGCGAACATGCACAGTGCCGCAGCGAGAGCCAACCATTCATCCGCATACCCATCCCTCCAGCGTGCGAATGTGCCCAGGTAGGCCCATGCCGAAGAAAGATTGGGTGCGCGAAAAGCCACCCAGGCCACGCACACCAGAACGAACGTCAGGATTGTCACCATGGCGTCCAAGGCTACGTTCGTCCTACCTGTCCAACGCGACCTGAGCGCTCTCTCTGCAACAAGGTACAGCCCATGCAGGGCGCCCCAGATCACGAACATCCAGGACGCGCCATGCCATAACCCGCCCAGCAGCATCGTGATCAACAGATTGCGATGTGTCCGCCACCGGCCGCCGCGATTCCCGCCTAACGGAACGTAGAGATAGTCGCGCAACCAAGTGGACAAGGATATGTGCCAACGACGCCAGAAGTCCGAGAAACCTCTTGCCCCATACGGGAAACGAAAGTTATCGGGGAACGCGAAACCAAAGCACATCGCAAGACCGATAGCGCACAGCGAATAACCGCCAAAATCGAAATAGATCTGGCCCGCAAAACCGAAGAACGCAGCCAAGCCACCGACGATACCGAACGCCGACGGCGTGCCGTAGACCGCATCCACCACGGGCGCAAAAAGCCGGTCGGCAAGGACGTCCTTGCAGAACAGCCCGATGAGCACCAGCACCATGCCGTAGGCCACGTGTTCAGGCG
>Ga0209674_100322_pt1 | contig 30565 bp, 21 predicted proteins | sample AraplaCvi_mMS_r2_FD_184279 | JGI IMG/M metagenome (GOLD analysis project Ga0209674, IMG submission 184279) | Arabidopsis root microbial communities from North Carolina, USA - plate scrape CL_Cvi_mMS_r2 (SPAdes) (version 2) | ecosystem: Host-associated > Plants > Roots > Endosphere | place: USA... | reverse complement strand
TTCCCGCCACAACGGCTCGTTCGGCAACGGCGTGAAGTTCAGCAGGAACACCACGCCACTCACGATGAGCACGCCGCGCGCCAGACCGAACAACATGCCGAACAGGCGATCCATGCCGCCCATACCGGTGCTCGACACCAGGCGCGAAATAATGAACCGAAACACCGCACCGACCAGCAGCACGGTGATGAAGCAAAGACCGTAGCCAATGGCCATGCGCGCCGTCGGCAGCGATACGCTGCCTTCGAGGTAGGTCGCCACGACCGGACCGAACAACCACGCGATCCAGAACGCCGCCACCCAGATCACCAGCGAAAGCACTTCGGAAATGAGGCCGCGTGCCAGGCCGATCAAGACCGAGAGGAACAGTACGGCGAGGATGACGTAATCGGCCCAGTTCACGTGCTACTCCGGCTGCGCGAGCGGTGGCGGGCCGTTACGGCGCCGTGACGACGACGCCGTCGAGACCGACCTTGGCCTTGATCTGGTCCTTGAGGCGCACTGCGTCGTCGCGCTGCGTCTGCGGCCCGGCGCGCACGCGCCAGAGCTTGCCGCTGCCCGCGGCGACGCTATCCACATACCCCGGAATGCCCGCGGCGCGCAGTTTGTCGCGCAAGCGCGTGGCATCGGCCTCGCTGCTGACGGCGGCGACCTGCACGGCGAAACCGCCTGCGCGGGGGGCGGCGGCGGGCACCGCAGGGCTTGCGGCAGGCGTCGCCGCCGGGGCGGTCGCCGGACGCGGCGCGGGCGCCACGTCGGCGGCCTGCGTCTCCGGTTTGGACGACAGGCTGGCCGGCGCACCCGGCACCGCGGCGACGATCTTCAACCGGGCCGCTTCGGCTGCCGCACGCGTCTCGAACGGGCCAGCGGTGACTCGGGTGAGCGACTTGCCGGCCTGCGTGGTGGCGGCCGTGCTGACCGGGTAGCCCAGCGCCTTCACCTTCTGAACCAGGGCGTCCGCCTTGGCGTGATCGGCGTAGGCACTGAGGTTGATGCTGTAGCTGCCGCGCGCAGCGGTACCTGCCGGCAGCGCGGGAGCGGGAGGCGTCGCGGCGGGCACGGTGGCCGGCGCCGGCTTGGCGGCAGGCTTCGTAGCCGCGGCCACGGCGGGCTTGTTGGCGGCAGCAGGCGTGGCGAAGTCTTCCGGCAACGCATCGGCCGGCTTGCGGGTTGCAATGTCCACCGAAGCCAGGCGATTGCCATTGCCCGGCGTGACGACGGCGGCCGGCGCGGAGGCTGGCGTCGCGGGCGGCGTGGCGGGCGTGCTTCCGGCGGCCACGCCGTTCGCGGGCGGCGTGCCGGCGGGGGCGACGTCCAGCGTGCGTGACTGCAGTTCGCGATCCGGTGCCGGCGGAATGGCGAGGCTGACCGTCTGGTCGGCATCGGTCTTCGGCGGCGTGCTGGGGAACATCATCGGCAGGAACAGGACCGCCAGCGCGATCAGGACGGCGGCACCCAGCAGGCGTGTTTTCAAGGAAGGCTCCATACGACCGGCGCTATGCGAATCACAGCGATTATAACCGGCAATGGGCCCGCCCCGGAGGATGGCGCGAGGCGGCGTTCACATGGCTCGGGACAAGGCAGCCGCAGCCACGAAGAACGAACCGAACAGCAGCACCGTGTCGTTCTCGTCAGCCGCCTCGCGCGCCGCCGCCCAGGCCGTGCCGACGTCCGCATACGTCGAGGCGGGTGCGGCAGGCAGCACGGCGGCAAGCGTCGCTGCGAGGGCGTCCGCTGCGAGGCCACGCGGCGTGTCTCGATCCAGGCCTGCGATGAACCAGCGATCGATGCGGGCCCCCATGGCCTCGACCACGCCCGCGACGTCTTTGTCCGCCAGGGCGCCATAGACAGCCAGCACGCGGCCCGACGAAGGCCGCGCGTCGAGCCATGCCGCCAGCGCGCGTGCAGCCTGCGGGTTGTGGCCGACATCGACGAGGGTGAGCGGACGATCTCCGATGCGTTGCAGGCGGCCTGAAACGCGCACGTCCAGCAGCGCGGTACGCAGCGCCGAAGGCGACACGTCGACCCGCGTGCCGAGGGCTTGGATCGCGGCGAGCGCCGTGGCGGCATTGGCGAGCTGCACGGGAGCGGCAAGCGCCGGCAACGGAAGCGTGATCGCGGTGCCGTCGCGATGGACCCACGACCACTCCCCCGCCGTGGATGCGTTCGCGGACTGCGCCCAGAACGCTTCGCCTGCCCGAACGATGTCGGCCCCAATGCCACGCAGCGCGTCGAGCAAACCCTGCGGCGGCGCCAGCTCGCCGACAATCACGGGACGACCGCCCCTCGCGATACCCGCCTTCTCGCGGCCGATGCTGTCGCGATCGTTGCCCAGCCAGTCCTGGTGGTCCAGGTCCACGGTGGTCACGACCGCGACGTCCGCATCGACGATATTCACCGCATCGAGCCGACCGCCGAGCCCCACCTCGAGGATGGCCACGTCGACCGACGCACGGGCGATGAGATCGATCGCGGCCAGCGTGCCGAATTCGAAATACGTCTGCGGGATGGCCCCGCGCGCGGCCTCGATCCGTTCGAAGGAGGCCACCAGCGCCTCGTCGGAGACGTCGTTACCGTCGATGCGAATGCGCTCGTTGTAGCGAAGCAGATGTGGGGAGGTATAGCAGCCGGTACGGTAGCCGGCGGCGCGCAACATGCCTTCCAGCAGCGCCACGGTGGAACCCTTGCCGTTCGTACCGCCGACGGTGAGCACGATGGGGGCCGGTCGCGGCGCGCCCATGGCTTCCCACACCGCGCGGACGCGATCGAGGCCCAGCGCGATGTCGCGCGGATGCGTGCTTTCCTGGTAAGCGAGCCATTCGGCGAGTGTGCGGGTCATGCCAGTTTCTTTGCGTACGAGGGGGCGGAGATTGGCACGCCGGAAAGCCCGACGAAAGAGGCGCGACGCTTAATGGTGCGACCGGTCGCACGCATGGCGACCATGGCGAAGGTAGACGGCATGTTCCCGGGTTGGGCCCACCTTGTCGATTGGACGAGCGCACACGCGATCGTTCCGTTTCTCGGGCTGCTGCATCTGACGGGCCTGGCGGGGGATCCTCGCGAGATCGCCGAGGCCATCCTCATTTCGATCCTCCAGGTGCTGATCATCGCCTGCCTGTTCCGTCCGCTGGAGTCGTTGATGCCGGCGGAACGCTGGACCGATCGACGGCTGACGCGCGTGGATTGGCAATACACGCTGATGATGCTGCTGGGCATCTTTCCGATGTTCAGCTACCTCGTGCTGACCCCGATCAGCCATCTGTTCGGCGGCGATGACGATGGCACGACCACGGCGTCGGGCATCGCCTTGTGGATACCCGGCTTGAACGGCCATCCGCTGTTGCTGTTCCTGGTCTACTACGCCATCTACGACCTCGTGTACTACTGGATGCATCGTCTGCAGCACGCCTTGCCGTGGTGGTGGGCGCTGCACAGCATGCATCACAGCACGCGGCAGATGAGCTGCTGGACCAACGATCGCGGCAGCCTCGTGGATGGTTTCCTGCAATCGATGGTGCTGGCGGCGGTGGGCCTGTTCATCGGCGTGGCGCCGACCGAATTCGCCTGGCTGATGCTTATCGGCGAACTGGTGCAGAACTTCTCGCACGCCAACGTGCGGGTGCGCTTCGGACCGGTGCTCGACCGCGTCCTCGTCTCGCCCGTGTTTCATCGCCTGCACCACATGCGTGTCGATCCCGACCGCCCGACGCTGCACGACTGCAACTACGGGCAGGTCTTTGCGATCTGGGACACGCTTTTCGGCACGGCACTGCATGGCGAACCCGTCCGCCCGACCGGCGTGGGCGATCCGATGGTGGATGCGGACAACGACAAGGGCCTCGTCGGCCTGCACTGGGCGGCGTTGCGTCGCTTCTGGGGTGCGGTGACCTGTCGCGAGGGCTGGCGGCTCGGAGACGTGGCCTTCAGCGAGGCCCATCGGCCCATTCCCGTGTCGGAACTCGACCTGCATGCACTGGAAGGGATGCACGCGAGTATGCCGAGCACACCGGCGGCAATATCGATAACGGTGGAACCTTCGACGGAACAAACGAGAACCGCCTCGGCGTGACCTTGCGTCACACCGAGGCGGCGAGTCGTCTCACGCGTTGACGATCAGCAGCTGCCGTCGTCGCCGAACGGGTCGTCCAGGATGATCGTGTCGTCGCGGTCGGCACCGGTGGCAACGAGCGCCAGCTTGCAGCCGGACAGTTCTTCCACCGCGCGCAGATAGGCGCGCGCCGCAGGCGGCAGCTTGTTCCAGTCGCGAATGCCCGCGGTGGATTCTTCCCAACCCGGGAATTCCAGATACACCGGCTTGCACTCTGCCCAACCGTCGGCATCCAGCGGAGCGAGCTCGCGACGCTTGCCGCGGTATTCGTACGCAATGCAGACCTTGATCGACTCGAGACCGTCGAGCACGTCGAGCTTGGTGATGGCGAGGCCGTCGATGCCGTTGATCTGCACCGCACGCTTCAGCGCCACGAGATCGATCCAGCCGCAGCGACGCGGACGACCGGTGCTGGCACCGAACTCGTTGCCCTTCTTGCGCAGCAGTTCGCCCATGTCGTCGTTGAGTTCGGTCGGGAACGGACCGCCACCGACGCGCGTAGCGTAGGCCTTGCAGATGCCGAGCACGTAGTCGATGTCGCGCGCGCCCACGCCCGTACCGGCAAGCGCACCGCCCACGGTGGTGTTCGACGAGGTGACGTACGGGTAGGTACCGTGGTCGATGTCGAGCAACGCGCCCTGCGCGCCTTCATAAAGAATGTTGCCGCCATCGCGACGGACGTCGTGCAGGATCGTCGCCACGTCGTCCACCATCGGGCGCAGGTACTCGCCCCAGGTCAACGCCTCATCCAGCACGGTCTGGTAATCGACCGGCTCAGCCTTGAGCCACTGGGTCAGCACGAAGTTGTGATACTCGACGGCGGCCTTCACCTTCTCCGGCAGCTCGTGCGGATACATGAGGTCGGCCACGCGGATCGAACGGCGCGCAACCTTGTCCTCATACGCCGGGCCGATACCGCGACCGGTGGTGCCGATGGCCTTGGCGCCCGAGGCGACTTCGCGCGCCTTATCGACGGCGATGTGATACGGCATGATCAGCGGCGTGGCCGGCGAGATCTTGAGGCGCGGACGCACGTCGACGCCCTGCCCTTCGAGTTCGGCGATCTCGCTCATCAGCGCGGCCGGCGACAGCACGACGCCGTTGCCGATCAGGCAGAGCGCGTCGTCGCGCAGGATGCCCGACGGGATCAGGTGGAGCACCGTCTTCTTGCCCTTGATCACCAGCGTGTGGCCGGCGTTGTGGCCACCCTGGAAGCGCGCGACCGCGCCAACGCGCTCGGTGAGGAGGTCGACGATCTTGCCCTTGCCCTCGTCGCCCCATTGCGCGCCGAGAATGACGACTGACTTGCCCATGTGATGGTTCTCTTCGTTGCGGTTGCCCTGGCGGGCGATGTGGATCGGGTTCAGCGCTGGCGGCCGGGGCCGTCGTTGAGGTAGCGCAGGAATTCGGAATCGGGCTTCAACACGAAGGTGCCCTTGCCGTCCGCGAACGCCTTGCGATAGGCCGCAAGGCTGCGATAGAAGGCGAAGAACTCGGGATCCTGCCCATAGGCCTGCGCGTAGATCGCCGCCGCCTGTGCGTCGCCGTCGCCGCGCACCTTGGTGGCATCACGGTTGGCATCGGCCAGCAGCACCTGCTTCTGGCGATCGGCATCGGCGCGAATGGTCTCGGCGCTCTCCTGGCCGGTGTAGCGCAGTTCGTTGGCGAGCTGCAGGCGCTCGGCGCGCATGCGCTTGTAGACCGATCCGCTGACTTCGTCGGGAAGGTCGATGCGCTTGATCCGCACGTCGACGATGGCGATACCAAGGTTCTTGCGAGCCACCGCGTCGGTCTGCTGGCGCACGCGCTCGGTGATGTCCTTGCGGCCACCGGCAATGAGGTCTTCCAGCGGGCGCGCGTTGAACTCGTAGCGCAAAGCGTCCTTCACGATCGGCGTCAGGCGCTGAGTGGCCTGGACCTGCTCGCCGGATGTGGCACGGTAGAACGCCGCGTTGTCGGCGATGCGCCACTTCACGTAGAAGTCGACGTTGACGCTCTTCTTTTCGAGCGTGAAATAGCGCTCGGGTTCGGCATCGAGGCTGAGGATGCGGTTGTCGAAACGCATCACCTGCTGCACGACCGGAATCTTGAAGTGCAGACCCGGCTGGTAATCGGCACGAACGATACGGCCGAATTGCAGGAGCAGCGCGTTCTCGCCTTCCTTGACCACGAAGACGCTGTTGAAGCCGAGCAGGACGAGCGCGACGACGATGAGGCCGGAAACGATCTTCACTGGGCGCTCCCCTGCGGCTGGTTCGGATTGGCGGCGTCGGTGGTGGCGGACTGAATGACCGTGCCCACGCCGGGCACGTTACGCACGGCGCCATTGGCTTCCACCGGCAACTGCACGATGTTCTTGCCGTTGCTGCCGTCGATGACCTTCGGATTGCCGGCCATCACTTCCTCGACGGTTTCGAGCCAGAGCCGGCGACGGGTGACCTCCGGCGCGGCGCGGTATTCCTTGAGCAGGAGGTTGAAGCGCTCCGCGTCGCCGTTGGCGCGCGCAATACGCTCGACGCGATCCGCCTCGGCTTCGGCAGCGATGCGCGCGGCGTCGCCACGCGCCACAGGCACGACCTGGCTTTCGTAGGCACGTGCCTTGTTTTCTTCGCTCTGCTTGTCTTCGCGCGCGGCGTTGACGTCGTCGAACGCGTCCTTCACTTCCTTCGGCGGCGAGACGTTCTGGAAGCTGACGCCCGTGACGAGGATGCCTGCATCGTACTTGTCGAGCGTGGCCTGGAGGATGTCGCGCGTCTGCTGCTGCAGGGTTTCCTTGGCGGCCGGCGCTACACCCGCCACGGGTGCCTGCGCCGGCGCAGGCGTGTCCACGCCCGGCGTGGTCAGGATGTTGTCCATGATGTTCGCGCCGACGACGGAGCGAACGGCGGCTTCGGCGGCGTTATGGATGGTGTTCTCGTCGCGATCGGCATTGGAATACAGAAACTTCCGTGCGTCGGACACCTGGTACTGCACGTTGAAGTCGATGGCGATGATGTTCTCGTCGCGGGTGAGCATCGACACGTTGTCGGACACCGAACGCACCTGGGTCGTTTCGACCTTGGTCACGGTTTCCACCGGGCTCGGCGCCTTGAGGTGGAAGCCAGGCGGCAGGATGCGCGAGAACTGTCCGAAGCGCAGCACTACGCCGACCTGGCGCGCGTCGATCACCGTGTAGCTGGAGACCAGCAACCAGGCCACCGCGAACACGAGCACGATGGTGAACACGCCACCGCTGCCTGCGCCGAATTTCCCAAGCCGGGCCTTGATGCTCTTGATCGCGCCGTCGAGATCGGGTTTGCGCCCGTTCGACCGGTTGCGATTCCAGGGGTCCTTCTGGCCGTTGCCGGGTTCGTTCCAAGCCATGGGCGACAGTCTCCTTCGGGGACCGGAGGGTGGGTGGCTGGCAAGCCTTGGGGTGGACCCGCCGCGGCGGGACAAAGACGTCGGGAGCGCGAACACCCGTCGCCGCGGCCATTCCGGCGCGCAAACGACGTGAATTCTACCAGATGGCTGCGATCGAATGCTCGCTCAGTGGTCGGCCTGATCCTGGCCGATCAGCTCGCGCAGCGAGCCCGAATGGGCGTCATCGCCTACCAGGGGCGCCAGCACGGAGCGCGGGGCGTCGATGTCGAGGTGCCAACCAAGCTCGTCGACCTGCTCGGCGGCGATCGCTCCGGCGGCCTTGAGCCGCGCATGCAGGCGTCCCGCACTGAGAGGAAGCTCAAGTCCGGCCCGGATGCGTTCGCCGCCGAGCAGTTCGCCCAGCGCCACCCGCAGACCGTCGAGTCCGGCCCCAGTCGCCGCCGATAGCCAGACCTGCCGCGGTTTGCCGTCGTCGCCGCGGTCCACGCGGGGTTCGGTCTCGACGAGATCGACCTTGTTCATCACGGAGAGCTGCGGGACGTCGCCCGCGCCGATTTCCTCGAGTACCGAGTTCACCACGCGGGCCAGCAGCTCGCGTTCCTCGTCGGCGGCGTCGCTCACATGAATGAGCAGATCCGCATCGCGGGCCTCGGCCAGGGTCGCGCGGAACGCCGCCACGAGATCGTGCGGCAGCTCGCGGATGAACCCGACGGTATCGGCGATCACGGCAGGACCGCAGGACAGGCCATCGATCTTGCGCACGGTCGGGTCCAGGGTGGCGAACAACTGGTCGGCCGCATACACGGCGCCCGCGGTCAGCGCGTTGAACAAGGTCGACTTGCCCGCGTTGGTGTAACCCACCAGCGCCACGCGCGGCACGGTATTGCGCAGGCGCGCACGACGCTGCTGATCGCGCTGGACCTGCACCTTTTCGAGGCGTTTGGTCAGCATCTTCACCCGCTCGGCGAGCAGGCGACGGTCGGTTTCGAGCTGCGTCTCACCGGGGCCGCGGTTGCCGATGGCACCGCCGCGCTGCGCGTCGAGATGGGTCCAGCCCCGCACCAGCCGCGTGGCGAGGTGCTTCAACTGGGCCAGTTCGACTTCGAGCTTGCCTTCGTGGGAGCGGGCGCGCTGGGCGAAGATGTCCAGGATGAGCCCGGCTCGATCGACGACGCGGGCCTTGAGGTGCTTTTCGAGGTTACGTTCCTGCACGGGGCTGAGCACGTGGTCGACGAGGACCAGGTCGGCCTCCAGGGCGCGGACCGCTTCGGCGACTTCGTCGGCCTTGCCGCTGCCGATGTAGAACCGCGGATTGGGCGCTTCCACGCGCGCGGGAATGCTGGCCAGGATCTCCGCTCCGGCAGATGTCACCAGCTCGGCGAATTCCTCGCCCCGGCGGACCGCATCGCCTTCGCCGCGGGAATGCGGCAACACCAGCACGGCGCGATCGCCTTTCTTTTGTCTATCGAACACTTAGCGGGATGCCTCAGGGGTATGAAGAAGGAGTGCGCGCCGCCTCGGCGTACGCGCACTCCATCCTACATGGGATTCCGCTGCGGCCCCCTCAACCCTCGCCGTCGCCCGACCCGGCGTCGGCGTGGTTTTCATGGCCGCCGACCCGGACGTTCCGGCTGGGGACCACGGTGGAGATGGCGTGCTTGTAGACCATCTGGCTCACCTGGTTGCGCAGCAGCACCACGAACTGGTCGAACGACTCGATCGTGCCCTGCAACTTGATGCCGTTCACCAGATAGATAGCGACCGGCACGCGCTCGCGACGAAGCGCATTCAGAAACGGATCCTGCAACGACTGCCCTTTGGACATTCTTCTTCTCCCCTACGCCTCTCGTACGGGTCCGGGTAAAAAACGCCAATGGCGCCCCGGCCCAAGTGCTTTGAATCTTAACTGCTTTTAAATGCCCGCAGGAAGCGTTGACCGTCACGGTCTCGGCATTCCCACGAACTGCGCCACCGCGCGGGCCACCTCGGGCGTCGGATCCCCCCGATCCGGGTCGAACGTGCGGGCGTCATACTCGCTGCGGAGCCAGGTGACCTGGCGTTTCGCGAGCTGACGAGTGGCATAGATAGCACGGTTCCGGAATGTCGTGGCGTCGCCCTCCCCCTCGAGGTACTCCCAGGCCTGCCGATAGCCCACCGCGCGGATCGCCGGCAGGTCGGCATGGAGGTCGGCGCGCCGCTTAAGCTGACGTACCTCGTCGAGGAAACCCGCCGCCAGCATCTCATCGAAGCGCCGTGCGATGCGCTCGTGGAGCAACGAGCGGTCGTCCGGAAGGAGCGCCAGCTTCAGCACCCGCCATGGAAAGCGCTGCACCGTCCCCACCTGCTGGAGTTCGGTGAGCGGTCGCCCGGTGAGGGTCATGACCTCGAGGGCACGCTGGATCCGTTGGGCGTCGCCCGGCCGGATTCGTGCACCTGCGACGGGATCGAGTGCCGCCATGCGCGCATGCATGGCAGTCCACCCGATGCTCGCCGCCTCCGCGGCCAGGGTCTGCCGCAGGGCGGGATCCGCCTCAGGCAGATCGGACAGGCCGCGCTGGAGCGCCCGAAAGTACAGACCCGTGCCGCCGACCAGCAACGGCACGTTACCCCGCTCTCGGATGACCTCCATCGCTACCAGCGCATCCTCGCGGAAGTCGGCCGCCGAATACGGCTGCGCCGGATCGCGAATGTCGATCAGCGCATGGGGATAACGCGCCAGCGTCGCCGCATCCGGCTTGGCCGACCCGATGTCCAGGCCACGGTACACAAGCGCCGAATCGACGCTGATCAGTTCCACCGGGAAGCGATCCGCGAGGGCACAGGCGAGCGCGGTCTTCCCCGAGGCAGTGGGGCCCATGAGAAAGATGGCGAGAGGGCGAACGTCGGCAGGCATCCTGCGAGGTTAACGCAGCTGCGACCAACGGTGATCAAACCGTAAGCAGCAAAACGCAAGTGCCTGCCACGCAAGGCGCAAGTGAAGTTGTCCACATGCTTATGCAGCGGGTATCCACATTCGCTGTGGATATCGCGAGCTCGTATCGGTGGCACGATGTGGTCACGACATGACCAAGACGATGCAAGTGCGCGCCACGCAAGGGCGAAACGAAGTTGTCCACATGCTTATGCAGTGCGTATCCACATTCGCTGTGGATATCGCGCGCAGCGCAGGAATCGTACCGGTGTGGTCACGGCGTGACCAACGCAATGCAAGTGCGTGCCACGCAAGGGCGAAACGGAGTTGTCCACATGCTTATGCAGTGCGTATCCACACACGCTGTGGATATCGCGGCACGCGTATCGAGGCAGTGGCGCGCGATTGACCAGCGCAACGCAAGTGCGCGCCACGCAACGCGCATTCGGACTTGTCCACATGGTTATGCAGTCGGTATCCACACACGGTGTGGATAACCGCGCATGGACGGCGCAACGCCGTCCATGCCCCTCGGTGCGTTACTTCGCCGGCACGCCCAGCTCGCGCAACAACGCAGGCGACGGATACACCTTGTCGATCAGCCAGCGCATGTAGCGCATGTCCACATGGATCGCGCGCTTGTAGCGCGGGTCGTACATCCAGCTCGCGCTCACGGCTTCCCAGTTGCTGTCGAAGTTCAGGCCGACCATCTGGCCTTTCGCATTGAGCACCGGGGAACCGGAGTTGCCACCCGTGGTATCGAGGTTGCTCAGGAAGTCCACCGGCATGGCGCCGGTCGCAGGATCGGCGTAACCCGCGAAGTCACCCTTGCGAATCGCGTCGAGCAACGGCTTCGGTGCATCGAAGGGCTCCATGCCCGTGTTCTTCTCGACGATGCCGGCAACCGTGGTCATGGGCGCATAGGCCACGGCATCGCGCGCGATCAGCGGCGTGACCTTGCCGTAGCTCACGCGCAACGTGGAGTTTGCATCGGGATATACGGCCTTGCCCTGCGCTTCGCGATACGCGATGAGGGCCTGCATGTACGCCGGGCGCAGGCGAAGCAGATCGCCTTCGCGCGTCTTGCGTTCGTCGTCGATGCGAAGCAGCGCGGGGCGAAGTGTCCGCGCCGCGACGAGCAACGCGTCGTGGCTGCCATCGATCTCAGCCGGCGTAGCGGCGAACAGGCGCGTGCGTTCGGCCTCGTCGCCGAGCTTCGTGTCCGCATAGATCCGGTCGAGCGCCTTGACCAGCTCGGCGGGCGTGCGTCCGAAAACCTTGTCGAGTTCCGGCAGCCGCTGCGCGTCGGGCAATGCCTGATAGCGCGACAGCACCGACGTGAGCAGCGCCTTTTCCACGCGAAGATCGTAGCGACGCTGGATCTGCTTGAGCTGGCTTGCGATCAGCTCCTCGTCGCGCTTCTGATAGCCAGCCTCGCGATCGGCGTCCGCCTTCGGTCGTTCGACCGCGAGACGATCGAGCGACAGCGCGCCGCGCAGCAGTTGCGTCTGCGACGAGAGCAGGCCCACCAGGAAGTCGCGCTCGCGCACGTCCTTGCCCTTGGCAATCACCGCCATGACCTGATCGATCTCGGGTTGCAACGCGGCGCCTTCCGGGCGCTTCTTCAACCAGGCGAGCATCGCCGCTTCGTCCTCGCGGCGAACGGTGACGGCATCGCTGCGACGCAGGCCTTCCAGTTCACCACTGAAACGCTTGATGCCGTTCTTCAAGGTCTGCAACTGCGAGGCATAGCGAATGCCGGCGTCTTTGTCGGTCTTGCCCTGGGTCTCGATGACGTCCTGCAAGGCCTTCAACACCGCCACGGCCGTGGGCAGGCGCCATTCCACCTGATCCGCGAACTCGGCGGCGGTGCGATGGCGATAGGTGATGCCCGGATAGCCGGCCAGCATCACGAAATCGCCTTCCGCGACACCGTCGGTCGCAAGCGACAGATGAGACGGCGGGTGATAGGGCTTGTTGTCCTTCGAATAATCGGCGGGCTTCCCGTCCGGGCCGACGTAGGCACGCAGGATGGTGAAATCGCCCGCATGGCGCGGCCAGACGAAATTGTCGACCTCGTCGCCGTAGTTGCCGATCGCGCGTGGCGGTGCATACACCAGGCGGATGTCGCGCAGTTCCAGTTGCTTCACGAGATAGAAGTCGCGCCCATAGAACATGTTGGCGACGCTGCAACGGATGCCCTCTTCTTTCTCGCACTCCGCGACCATCGACTTGCTCACGGCGTCCACCGCGTCGTAGTACGCCCGCCCTTCCTTGCCCTTCGCCGCGGCGAGCACGCGATCCGTGACCTTGTCGAAGCCGACCGTCACGCGCAACCGGTAGTCCGGATTGGCGGGCAGCTCAGCCGCACGGTCGGGCGCGACATAGCCGTTCGTGATCAGGTCGCGGTCCGGCCGCGAGTTGTACTGGATGACACCGAAGGCCACGTGGTGATTGGTGACCACCAGGCCATCGGCGGACACGAAGGAACCCGTGCCCCCACCGATCCGGACCACCGCATTCAGCGGCGCGCGGGTGAGGTCGGCCAGGGCGGCCGGGTCGCCCCGGAAGCCTGCCTCTTTGAGATTCTTCGCAATCTGGGGGAGCTGCGACGGCAGCCACATCCCCTCGTCGGCCTTGGCGTCCAGCGCCAGCGCCACAGCGGCGCCCAGCATCATGGTGCGGATTCGCATCGTTCGGTTACCCCTTCTGGATCGTGCGGTGCGCACTGACCATAGAGGGGGCTCTGTACCGCTGGCAATGCCGCGATGCACCACGGGCAGCACCTGCCACGGCATATAATGGCGGTTTGGGTCCGCGCCGCGGGCCTTCCCCGCACGGAACCCGAGACCCCATGCAGCAGACGATGAAGGCGCTGGTCAAGCGCAAGCCCGAGCAAGGCATCTGGATGGAAGAAGTGCCGGTGCCGCAGGTCGGCCCGAACGAAGTCCTGATCAAGGTCGAGAAGACCGCCATCTGCGGCACCGACCTGCACATCTACAAGTGGGACGAATGGTCCCAGCGCACGATCAAGCCCGGCCTGACCATCGGCCATGAATTCGTCGGCCGCGTGGCCGACATCGGTCCCGGCGTCACCGGCTACAAGATCGGCGATCGCGTCTCGGCGGAAGGTCACATCGTCTGCGGCCATTGCCGCAACTGCCGTGCGGGTCGCCAGCATCTGTGCCCGAACACCATCGGCATCGGCGTGAACCGCAACGGCGCGTTCGCGGAATACATGACCATGCCCGCGTCGAACCTCTGGCCGATCCCGGACCAGATTCCGTCCGAGCTGGCGGCGTTCTTCGATCCCTACGGCAACGCTGCGCACTGCGCCCTGGAGTTCGACCTCATCGGCGAGGACGTGCTCATCACCGGCGCTGGCCCGATCGGCATCATCGCCGCCGGCATCGCAAAGCACGTCGGCGCGCGCAACGTGGTCGTGACCGACGTCAACGACTACCGCCTCAAGCTCGCGGCGGACATGGGCGCCACGCGTGTGGTCAACGTCGCCAACCAGTCGCTGAAGGACGTGGTGAAGGATCTGCACATCGAAGGCTTCGACGTGGGCCTGGAGATGAGCGGCAATCCGCGCGCCTTCGGCGACATGCTCGAATGCATGTACCACGGCGGCAAGATTGCCATGCTCGGCATCATGCCGCGCGGTGCGGGCATCGACTGGGACAAGGTGATCTTCAAGGGTCTCACCCTGCAGGGCATCTACGGCCGGCGCATGTACGAGACCTGGTACAAGATGACCCAGATGGTCCTGACCGGCTTCCCGCTGCAGAAGGTGCTCACCCACCAGATCGCCATCGACGACTTCCAGCGCGGTTTCGATCTCATGGATGCCGGCCAGTGCGGCAAGGTCGTTTGTTCCTGGACGTGACGTGATCCACATCGCCTGACCGTCCTCCCGCGATCCCCGACGGGTACACTGCGTCGGGGGGTCACGTGTGCGGGAGCGGCGGTATGGAAACGCTGAAGGCGAAGGCAAGGGTTCACTGGGGGAGAGAGCGCGAGCGTGCGCTGTCGGTGTATCGATCGCATCGGGCCCGGCGCATCGCGGCGGGCTTTCTGATCGCCATCGTCCTCTTCGGGGCGCTCGGATTCTTCGCCGCGCCACCGCTCATCCGTTCGCAGCTTGCCTCACGCGCCAGCGCAGCACTCGGTCGCCCCGTCACGATCGGGCAGGTGCACCTGAATCCGTTCACGCTTGCGCTCCGCATCGACCGCCTGCACATCGGCGAGCGCGACGGCAAGAGCGCCTTCGTCGACGTCGATCAGCTTGTCGCCAATGCCTCGTGGGCATCGCTCTTCCGTGCAGCACCCATTCTCGACGCCGTGACGCTGCAAGGGCCGCATATCCGGCTGCGCCGGGATGCACCGCAGCGCTTCAATATCTCGGACCTGATCGACCGCTTCGCCGCGAAGCCGGGTGAACCCGATACCGGGCCGGCGCGTTTCGCCGTGTCCAATATCGCCATCCACGATGGGCAGGTGGATTTCGACGATCGCGTGTTGAACGCCACTCACCGCGTCGACCACATCGAACTGGGTGTGCCGTTCATCGCCAGCCTCCCCAGCGACACGGACATCTTCGTCCAGCCGCTGCTCGCCATGAACGTGGATGGCAGCCCGCTGCGCGTGCAAGGCCAGACCAAGCCCTTCGCCAGCAGCAGGGAATCGCTGGTGAGCTTCCGTCTCGATCATCTCGACCTGCCGCGTTATCTCGGCTTCGTGCCCACACCGCTGCCGGTCGCCGTGCCGAGCGGCAAGCTGTCCGGCTTGCTCGATCTGCGCTTTGCGATGACGAACGACGCGCCGCGCGTGATTCTCAGCGGGCGGCTTGCCGTGGACGATCTGCAGGTAAACGACGCCAGCGGCACCACGCTGCTGGCGCTCGGCCACGGCGATGCCGAACTGACGGCACTCGAACCGCTTACCTCGCGTTATCGCCTCGCCACCGTGTCACTCGATCGACTGGGCCTGCGCTATGCACGCTTGCCGGGTGGCCGCAGCAACATCGATGCACTCGCTGGGCCGTCGTCCGCCGGACCTGGCGCACCACCCGCATCGAACGCGCGCCCGACCGACGTACGCATCGACACGCTGCGCTGGCACAACGCGCATGTCGAATACGCCGATCTCGCGGCACCATCGCCGGCGCATCTCGTGCTCGACGATCTTCACGGCAGCCTGCGCGGACTCAGCACGGTCGCTGCACCGATCGCTACGCTGGATGCGGCCGCGCGCATGGCCGATGGCGATGTCGCCACGCAAGGCAAGCTCGACCTCGCCGCACAGCACTACACGGGCGCGCTGTCGCTGAAACGCGTGTCGCTCGCCAGGCTCATGCCACTGGCTCCCCCACTGCTCGACGCGGACGTCGATGGCGGCAGCATCGATGCCAACGGCACGCTGGCCCTCGATTGGCACGACGCGGTCGCCGTGCGGATGACCGCCGCAAAGGCGCGACTCGATGGCTTTCGCCTCGTTCCGCGCAACGGCCGCGCATCGCCGGTGACCTGGACCTCCATGGCGGCGTCCATCGCCTTGCTCGACCTCAGTAGCAGCGAAGCGCGCCTCGATCAGCTCACGCTCGACGGACTCGCTCTCGACGTAAAGCGTCTCGCCAACGGCAGCCTCGATCTGGCGGGCATCGTCACACCCTCTCCCGCGCTGCCAGCCAAGGCATCGCCTTCCACGGCATGGCGCTGGAGCATCGGGCACGTCGGGCTCAGCCAGGGCTCGCTCGCCTGGCGCGATGCGAAGACGCGCGACGCCCGCGATCCGGTGACCTTGCGCGCTACGTCGCTCGCCATCGACGGCTTGTCGGACGACATGCGCCGACCGATCACGATCGCCTTCGATGGCGCCGTCGGCAAGGGAACCCTTGCCATCGATGGGCAGATAACGCCCCAGCCCCTCGATGCGAAGCTGACCGTGAAGGCCACGCGGCTGGACGTGGCACCGCTGCAATCGCTGGCGACCGTACCGCTCAACGTGCGTGTCGGCAGTGGCTTGCTGAGCCTCGATGGTCAGGTGCGTTACAGCGCCCGCGGCAACGGCGCACCCGAAGTCGCCTACCGTGGTCAGGCCACGCTCGGTCGGGTACGGGTTCTCGACAAGCTCACCAACGAGGACTTCGTCCGTTGGGCGTCGCTCAGTGCTTCCGGCCTCGCGGTGCAGTTGGGCGCAGGCGCGCCGCACGTCGCCATCGAAGGCATTGCGCTCGACGATTTCTATGCGCGGGTCATCGTCAACGCCAACGGTCGGTTGAACCTGCAGGACGTGGTCGCCAGCCCCGAAGCACCCGGCGCCGTGTCGGTCACGCAAGCCCAGGCCGAGCCAGCGCCGACGAAGGCGACCGTGACGGAAGCCCCGAGCGCACCTGCGGCGGATATCCGCATCGGCCAGATCAGCCTCACCAAGGGACGGCTGAACTACACGGACAACTTCATCAAGCCAAACTACACGGCCGACGTGACGCAGTTGACCGGCAAGATCGGCGCCTTCGGTACGGCCGGCGGCCCGCCAGCCGAGCTGACCTTGCGCGGGCAGCTCGACGAAAACGCGCCCGTGGACATCACCGGCACGATCAACCCGCTCACGCCCGTGGCCTTCCTCGACATCAAGGCCACCGCGGAAGGCATCCAGCTCGCCAACCTGTCGCCCTACTCCGGCAAGTACGCCGGCTACCCGATCACCAAGGGGCGGCTGAACGTGGACGTCCATTATCTGCTCGACCAGCGCAAGCTGACCGCCGACAACCACATCTTCATCGACCAGCTCACCTTCGGCGACCGCATCGAGGGCCCGGGCATCAGCCATCTGCCGGTGAAGCTCGCCGTGGCGCTGCTCAAGGATTCCCAAGGCCGGATCGACGTTCGCATTCCGGTCTCCGGCTCGTTGGACGATCCCCAGTTCAGTGTGGGAGGACTCGTCTGGCGTGCCATCGGCAACCTCATCGTCAAAGCGGTGACCTCACCGTTCCGGCTGCTCGCCTCGATCGGAGGCAGCCGGGAAGACCTGGGCTACGTGGAGTTCGCGCCAGGCTCGGCCGTGCTGGACGCCGCCGCGCAGGACAAGCTGGCCCAGATCGTGAAGGTCCTCACGGACAAGCCGTCCATCAGCCTCGACATCGTGGGCCGGGTGGATCCGGACAAGGACGAGTCCGGCCTGCGCCGGGTCATGGTGGACGACCTGGTGGACCAGGAGCGGGCGAACGACAAGGGCGACGACACCACACCACCCACGGCCGAGGAACAGGAAAAGTACCTCGAGCGCGCCTACCGCCACGCCTCGTTCCCGAAACCGAAGAACCTGATCGGCCTGACCAAGTCGCAGCCGCCGGAGGTCATGCGCGACCTCATGGAGACGAACATGCCCGTCGACGCGGACGCCCTGCGCCATCTCGCCGAGCGCCGTGCCAACGCCGTGCGGCAGTGGCTCCAGGGCAAGGTCGACGACAAGAGGGTTTTCGTGGTGGCACCAAAGATCGACGCGAAGGGGATCGACGACGGGGGCCGCACCACGCGGGTGGATTTCGGACTTCACTGACACGCACGCCCGGTTTTATCCCTCGGCCGTAGGCCTCACAATCGGCGGATTCCCCGTCCCGGAACCCACGCCATGTCATACCCCGGCCAGAACCGCTTCGCCAGCGAACTCGAATCCATCCGCGAACAGGGCCTGTTCAAGTCCGAGCGCATCATCGTCTCGCCGCAGTCGGCCGAGATCGAACTGGAGGACGGGCGCAAGGTCCTGAATTTCTGCGCGAACAACTACCTCGGCCTCGCCGATCACCCCGAGGTCATCCAGGCGGCCAAGGACGCGCTGGACACTCACGGCTTCGGCATGGCGAGCGTCCGCTTCATCTGCGGCACGCAAGACCTGCACAAGACGCTGGAACGCCAGATCGCCGAGTTCTTCGGTACCGAGGACACCATCCTCTATGCCGCCTGCTTCGACGCGAACGGTGGGCTCTTCGAGCCACTGCTCGGCGAAGAGGACGCCATCATCTCGGACGCGCTCAACCACGCGTCGATCATCGACGGCATCCGCCTGTGCAAGGCCAAGCGTTTCCGCTACGCCAACTGCGACATGGCCGATCTCGAAGCGCAGTTGCAGGCTGCCGATGCCGCCGGCGCGCGCACCAAGCTCATCACCACCGATGGTGCGTTCTCCATGGACGGCTTCGTCGCGCCGCTCGACGAGATCACCGCGCTCGCACGCAAGTACGGCGCATTGGTCCATATCGACGAATGCCACTGCACCGGCTTTCTCGGCGACAACGGCCGCGGCTCTGCCGAGCTGCACGGCGTGATGGACAAGATCGACATCTTCACCGGCACGCTCGGCAAGGCGCTTGGCGGCGCACTGGGCGGCTTCACCACCGGCCGCAAGGAAGTGATCGAACTGCTGCGCCAGCGGTCACGCCCTTACCTGTTCTCCAACTCGCTTCCGCCACACGTCGTCGCCGCCGGAAGCAAGGTGTTCGAGATGCTGGCCGCCGCGGGCGACCTGCGTGAACGGGTCAAGGAAAACACCCGCTACTTCCGCGAGAAGATGACCGAAGCCGGTTTCGATATCCGTCCGGGTCAACACCCGATCGTGCCGGTGATGATCTACGACGCCAAGCAGGCCCAGGCCATGGCCTCGGCGCTGCTCGACGAAGGCATCTACGTCACCGGTTTCTTCTTCCCCGTGGTACCGCAGGGCAAGGCGCGCATCCGCACGCAGATGAGTGCGGCGCATACGCGCGAGCATCTGGATCGCGCCATCGCCGCGTTTACGAAGGTGGGCAAGCAGCTCGGTGTGCTGAAGGGCTGATCGTCGCGAGCGGTGTCGCGCTGCGACGCCGCTCATTCATGTGTGCCTTGGATCGAAGCGTCGGCGCGCCTCAGCGCCGACGCAGCTGCGCCACTTCGTCGTCGCTGAGGTGGCGCCACTGACCTTTTGCCAGCTCACCGAGCGTCAGCTCGCCGATGGAAACGCGGACGAGCCGCTGCACCTCGAAACCCAAGGCGGCAAGCAGACGGCGAATGTGGCGATTGCGCCCTTCGTCCAACGTCACTTCGAGCCACGCCGTGCGCTCGCCACGGCGGAGCACCGTGGCTGCCTGCGCGCGCAACAGCACTCCCTCTTCCGTGACGCCTTCGAGCATGGCCGCCAGCGTCGCTTCGTCGGGATGCCCCACCACCTGCACGTGATAGGTCTTGGGCACATGGGTCACCGGGTCGGTGATGCCCGCCGCCCACACCGTGTCGTTCGACATCAGAAGCAAACCTTCGCTGGCCTTGTCGAGTCGGCCCACGGGCCCGAGCCAAGGTAGGCCAGCACCTTCGATAAGCGAATACACCGTGTCGCGTCCGCGTTCGTCCGAAGCCGAAACCACGATGCCACGCGGCTTGTTCAAGGCGATGTACACCAACGAAGCCGCTTCCGTCGTGGCGTCGTCCAGTTCGATGCGCTCATGCCCGGCGATAGGGAACTCCGGGTCGCGCACGAGACGCCCATCGACACGTACCCTGCCCTCGCGCACGAACTTCTCGCCCTGGCTGCGCGAACAGATCCCGCGCTTCGACAGCACACGCGCCAGCCCATGAACCGGACCCGTTGAACGGCGCGTACGAGAGACAGGGAAACGAGGAGGACGAAAAGGCATTTCGGCAGGATAACGCACGCATTCGGGCTCGGCGATGTAGGTCTCGGCTTCACCGCTTCGTTGGCTTCTCGCCGCCATGGCGGCTCCCACAGTAGGGGCGCTGTTTTGGGAGCCGCTACAGCGGCGAGGGAAAGCTTGCCTTGAAGTTGGGTGATCTGGCGATGGGAACTTGCCGGTGGGAGCCAGCCTGCTGGCGATGGGAACCTACCTCGCCGCTACACCGCTTCGTTGGCTTTTCGCCGCTGTAGCGACTCCCACAGTAGCGGCGCTCTTGTGGGAGCCGCCATAGCGGCGAGGAAAAACTTGCCTTGAGGCTGGGTGATGCTGGCGATGGGGACTTGCCGGTGGGAGCCAGCCTGCTGGCGATGGGAACCTACCTCGCCGCTACACCGCTTCGTTGTCTTCTCGCCGCTGTAGCGGCTCCCACAGTAGCGGCGCTCTTGTGGGAGCCGCCATGGCGGCGAGGAAAAGCTTGCCTTGAGGTTGGGTGATCTGGGCGATGGGGACTTGCTGGTGGGAGCCAGCCTGCTGGCGATGGGGACCTACCTCACCGCTACACCGCGTCGTTGTCTTCTCGCCGCTGTAGCGGCTCCCACAGTAGCGGCGCTCTTGTGGGAGCCGCCATGGCGGCGAGGGAAAGCTTGCCTTGAAGTTGGGTGATCTGGGCGATGGGGACTTGCTGGTGGGAGCCAGCCTGCTGGCGATGGGGACCTACCTCACCGCTACACCGCTTCGTTGGCTTTTCGCCACCAGGGTGGCTCCCACCCTTGCTTCGTTGGTGACTCATCGCTTTCGCGAAAAAAAAGCGCCTGCATAAGCAGGCGCTTTTGGGACACACATGACTCGCAACGATCAGCTCGCGAATGCCTTCTGGCACCAGGCCAGCAACGGCGCCCAGGTGAAGCCGAGGACCAGCAGTGCGAGGGCGTTGATGGACAGCACCCAGCGGGCCGGTGCATCGGCCGTGGCGCGGACGTCCGTGCCTTCGGCCGGCTGGTCGAAGTACATCACCTTGACCACGCGCAGGTAGTAGTACAGGCCGACGATGGCGAACACGGCGCCGACCACGGCCAGCCAGATCATGCCGGCATCGATTGCGGCCTTGAGGACCAGCAGCTTGCCGAAGAAGCCGAACAGCGGCGGCACGCCGGCGAGCGAGAACATCACCAGCAGCATCATGAAGGCGAACCACGGCGAACGCTGGTTGAGGCCGCGCAGATCGTCGATCTCCTCGCACTCGAAGCCCGAGCGCGACAGCACGAGAATCATGCCGAACGCCGCGGCGCTGGTGAGCGCATAGCTCACGGCGTAGAACATCGACGCCGAGTAGCCTTCCGGACCGGCGTTGACCAGACCGAGCAGCAGGTAACCCATGTGCGAGATGGTCGAGTAGGCCAGCAGGCGCTTGAGGTTGGTCTGCACGATGGCGACGAGGTTACCGATCGCCAGCGACAGCACAGCCAGTACGGCGAGCATGAGCTGCCACTGCGGGGCCAGACCCGACGCACCGCCCGCGATGTCGCCCATGCCGGTCGAGAGCAGACGGTAGGCCATGCCGAACGCGGCCAGCTTTTGCGCGGAACCGATGAAAACGGTAACGGCAGTCGGCGAGCCCTGGTAGACGTCCGGAATCCACATGTGGAACGGCGCGGCGCCCAGCTTGAAGCCGATACCCACGATCAGGAAGACCAGCCCGAACAGCATCAGGGTCTTCCACTCGGTACCGACGATCGCGGCGTGGATCGTATGCAGGTCGAGGCTGTGCGTGGCGCCGTAGATCATGGACATGCCGTAGAGCAGCATGCCCGAGGCCAGCGCGCCCAGGACGAAATACTTGATCGCCGCTTCGGACGACAGACGCGAATCACGGTTCAACGCCACGAGCGCATACGACGACAGGGTCAGCAGTTCGAGGCCCAGGTACACCGTGACCAGGCTACCCGCAGCAACCAGGAACATGATGCCGACCGTGGCGAAGATCGTCAGCGTGTAGAACTCGCCGAACGGGATAGCCCGTTCCTTGAGGTACGGCCGGGCGTAGACGAAGATCACTGCGGTGATCAGCAGCGAGAACAGCTTCAGCACCTCGGACACGCCGTCGCGGACGAACATGCCGCTGAACGCCGTGACCGACGACGCCGGCTGGCCGTCCACGACCAGGAAGGCGCCGACCAGCAGCACGAGGATGGAGAGCCAATGGACCGCGCCCTTCTGGCCGGGCTTGAGGTACGCATCCAGAAGGAGCAGCACGCAAGCCGCGACCACGAGGTAGACCTCGGGAAGCAGGATCAGGATGTCGTTGATACTCGGCATGGATAGTTCCCGCTCAGACTTTGGTGATGGCCAGTTGCTCGACAATACGAGCGACCGACGCATCCATCAGGTGGACCAGCGGCTCCGGCCAGATGCCGAGGACCAGCACACCGGCGGCGAACGCGCTCAGCATGAAGATCTCGCGACCGTTGACGTCCGTCAGCTCCGCCACGTGCTTGTTCTTGATGTCACCCCACAGCACGCGCTTCACCATCCACAGCGTGTAGGCAGCGCCGATGATGAGCGTGAACGCGGCAAACAGTGCGATCCACGGGTTGGCGCTGAACGAGGCCAGGATGACCATGAACTCGCCGACGAAACCGCTGGTACCCGGCAGGCCGCTGTTGGCCATGGCGAACAGGACATAGAACGGGGCGAAGATCGGCATCACGTTGATGACGCCGCCGTAGTCCTTGATCTGGCGCGTATGCATGCGGTCGTAGAGCACGCCGATGCAGCTGAACATGGCGCCGGAAATGAAGCCGTGCGAGATCATCTGCACCATCGCACCCTGCATGCCCAGGCGGGCGGCGTCGGGATTGTTGGTCTCACGCACCAGCAGGAAGGCGATGAAGATGCCCAGGGTCACGAAACCCATGTGCGCGATGGACGAGTACGCCACCAGCTTCTTCATGTCCTGCTGGACCAGCGCGATGTAGCCGATGTAGCAGACCGCGATCAGGCTGAGCACGATCACCAGCCAGGCGAACTGATGCGAGGCATCCGGCGTGATCGGCAAGCTGAAGCGCAGGAAGCCGTAGCCACCGATCTTCAGCATGACCGCCGCCAGCACCACCGAACCGCCGGTGGGCGCTTCGACGTGGGCGTCCGGCAGCCAGGTATGCACCGGCACCATCGGCACCTTGATCGCGAAGCCCAGCAGGAAGGCGAAGAACAGCCAGCTCTGCTCGGTCAGCGTGAGGTGCACGTTCGCCATGTCCGACATCGCGAAGCTGCCGCCGGTCTTGTGATACAGGTAGATCAGGCCGATCAGCATGAAGATCGAGCCGAAGAACGTGTAGATGAAGAACTTCAGCGTGGCATAGACACGGCGCGGTCCACCCCAGATACCGATGAGGATGAACATCGGGATCAGCATGGCCTCGAAGAACACGTAGAACAGCAACGCGTCCGTGGCGCAGAACACGCCGATCATCATGCCTTCGAGAATCAGCATGGCCGCCATGTACTGGTGCGGCTTGTTCTGCACCACTTCCCACGCGCCCACGATCACGAGGATCTGGACGAACGTGGTGAGGATGATCAGGGCGACGGAAATGCCGTCGACGGCCAGCGAGTAGTTGATCCCCAGCGACGGAATCCAGCTCATGGATTCGGTCAGCTGGAGCGTACCGGTGCTGGCGTCGTAGGCAGGCAGGAGGGCGAGGCTGGCCGCGAAGGTGGCAACCGCCACCAGCAGCGAGATCCATCGGGCGGCGCCGGGCCGGCCATTGCCGGCCAGCAGCACCGGGATGGCGCCGACGACCGGGAGCCAGATCAGCAGGCTGAGCAAGTGATTCGACATAGAGCTCGTTTCCCTTATTGCCCGATCAGCCAGTACCCGCCGAGGAGCAGGATAAGACCGAGGATCATGGCGAACGCGTAGTGGAAGAGGAATCCGGACTGCAGGCGGCGTGCGCCACCGGCGATGCGCTGCACCAGGTGGGCCGAGCCGTTGACGACGGCGCCGTCGATGATGGCGGTATCGCCCACCTTCGACAGACCTTCGCCCAGCTTCACCCCGCCCTTCGCGAACACCGCGAAGTAGAGTTCATCGATCCAGTACTTGTGGTTGAGCAGCTCGTACACCGGCTTCAGCGCGTTCTTCGCCTTGTCGGCAACGGACGGGTTGAAGAGGTACACGTAGGTGGCGACGACGAAGCCCGCCAGTGCCAGCCAGAACGGTGCCGCGGTGAAGCCGTGCAGAGCCATGCCGAGGGCGCCGTGGAACTCGTGGCCGACTTCGGCAAGCACATTGTTCACTTCGTTGACGTGGATGGCCTTGCCGAACCAGTCGCCGAACAGCATCGGACCGACGGTGAAGAAGCCGATCAACACCGACGGAATCGCCAGCAGCACCAGCGGCACGGTCACCACCCAGGGCGACTCGTGCGGCGCGTGAGCCAGCACGCCCGGCTTACCGTGGCCGTGGTCGTCGTCATGGTGGTCGGCGTGCGCGTCATGGCCGTGACCATGCGCCTTGTGCTCCACGGTGAAGCGCTCCTTGCCGTGGAAGGTCATGTAGAGCAGGCGGAAGCTGTACAGCGAGGTGACGAACACGCCCGCCAGCACGCAGAAGTACGCGTAGCCAGCACCCCAGCGATGCGACTCGCCGACGGCCTCGATGATCGCGTCCTTCGAATAGAAGCCCGAGAAGAACGGCGTACCGGCGAGCGCGAGCGAACCGATCCACATCGTGATCCAGGTGACCGGCATGTACTTGCGCAGGCCGCCCATGTAGCGCATGTCCTGCTCGTGATGCATGCCGATGATGACCGAGCCCGCGCCGAGGAACAGCAGCGCCTTGAAGAAGGCATGGGTCATCAGGTGGAACACGGCGCCGCTATAGGCGGAGACACCGAGCGCCACGGTCATGTAGCCGAGCTGCGAGAGCGTCGAGTACGCGATCACGCGCTTGATGTCGTTCTGCACGATACCGATCAGGCCGGTGAACAACGCCGTGGTCGAACCGATCACGAGGATGAACGACAGCGCCGCATCCGTCAGTTCGAAGATCGGCGACATGCGCGCGACCATGAAGATACCGGCCGTGACCATCGTCGCCGCGTGGATCAGCGCCGAGATCGGGGTCGGACCTTCCATCGAGTCCGGCAACCACACGTGCAGCGGAACCTGGGCGGACTTACCCATGGCACCGATGAAAAGCAGGACGCCGATGACCGTTGCGGCATCCCACGCGTGGTTCTGGGTGATCTGCAGGGTCTTGCCGACCAGTTCCGGCGCGTGGTCGAACGCCGTCTGATAGTCGAGCGTGCCGAGGAAATACAGGATCGCCGAGATACCGAGCAGGAAACCGAAGTCGCCCACGCGGTTGACCAGGAACGCCTTGAGGTTGGCGAAGATCGCCGTCGGGCGCTTGTACCAGAAGCCGATCAGCAGGTAGGACACCAAGCCCACCGCTTCCCAGCCGAAGAACAGCTGCATGAAGTTGTTGCTCATGACGAGCATCAACATCGAGAAGGTGAACAGGGAGATGTAGCTGAAGAAGCGCTGGTAGCCCGGGTCATCCGACATGTAGCCGATGGTGTACAGATGCACCAGCAGCGACACGAAGGTCACCACCACCATCATCATGGCAGTGAGGCGGTCGACCATGAAGCCCACGGAGGCGTGGAAGCGGCCGATCTCGAACCAGGTGTAGATGTCCTGGTTGAAGTTCTGTGCGCCGCCCCAGACCAACTGGAAGAGCACGTAGAACGACAGGCCGCAGGCGATCGCCACGCCGAGGATGGTCGCGGTATGCGCCCCTGCCCGGCCGATCACCTTGCCGAACAGGCCGGCCAGGATCGAACCCACCAGCGGTGCGAGGGCGATCGTCAGCAGGATTGAAAGCGAGAGACTCATCGGATCAACCCTTCATGCTGTCGATTTCGGCGACGTTGATCGTGCTGCGATTGCGGAACAGCAGGACCAGGATCGCCAGGCCGATGGCGGATTCCGCCGCGGCCACGGTGAGAATGAAGAACACGAACACCTGGCCGCCCACATCGCCGAAGAAGCGCGAGAAGGCCACGAAGTTGGTGTTCACCGCCAGAAGCATCAACTCGATCGCCATGAGCAGCACGATCACGTTCTTGCGGTTGATGAACAGGCCGGCGACGGCGATGCAGAACAGGATCGCGCCGAGGACGATGAAATGGGAAAGCGTGATCACGGAGCATTCTCCTGCGGCGGCACGACGACCGGGGCCGGGCTGACGGAAGCCATCTTCTCGCTGGCCACCTTGACCACGCGGACGCGGTCGGCGGCGTTGACGGCCACCTGCTGCGCGGCGGTCTGGTAACGCACGCCCGGACGATGACGGAGTGTCAGGGCCACGGCGGCGACGATACCCACGGTAAGGATCAGCGCGGCGATCTCGAACGGCAGCAGGAATTCCGTGTACAACGCCTGGCCGAGCCAGGCGACGTTGGAATCACCGGCCGGGTTCGGGCCGAGCGTGTGAGCGTGCATGGCACGGACGCCGATCATGGCCAGCATCTCCACCAGCATGACCACGGCCACGACGATGCCCACCGGCAGGTAGCGGATGAAGCCTTCGCGGACCGCCTCCTGCTTGATGTCGAGCATCATGACCACGAACAGGAACAGCACCATCACCGCGCCGACATAAACGACGACGAGGGCGATGGCGAGGAACTCGGCTTCGGCCAGCAGCCAGACGCAGGCCATGCTGAAGAAGGTCAGCACCAGCGAGAGTACGGCGTGAACCGAGTTCTTTACGGTAATGACCATGAGCGCGCCGATCACGGCCACGCCACCGAAGAGGTAGAAACAGATGAGTTGAAGCAGGTCGTTATTCATCGCATAGGTCTCCGGGCGCTCAGCGGTAAGCCGCGTCCTGAGCGCGGGCGGCAGCGATGTCCTGCTCGAAGCGGTCACCGATGGCCAGCAGCTGGCCCTTGGTCACCACGTTCTCGCCACGGTGCTCGAAGTGGTACTCGTGCACGTGCGTCTCGACGATCGAATCGACAGGGCAGCTCTCTTCGCAGAAGCCGCAGAAGATGCACTTGAACAGGTCGATGTCGTAGCGCGTGGTACGACGCTGACCATCTTCCGGACGCGGCGCCGAGTCGATCGTGATCGCCAGCGCGGGGCACACCGCCTCGCACAGCTTGCACGCGATGCAGCGTTCCTCGCCGTTGGCATAACGGCGAAGCGCATGCAGACCGCGGAAGCGGTTCGACTTGGGGATGTGCTCCATCGGGTAGCGCATCGTGTACTTCGGCTTGAACATGTAGCGCATGGTCAGCGCCATGCCCTGGAACAGTTCGATGAGCAGAAGGCTCTTGAAATAGTGGGTTACGCGGGACATGACTCTTTAGGCTCCCGTACCGATGTGGACCCAGCCGAAGTACTTCATGCAGCCGGCGACGAGGACCCACACGATCGTGATGGGAATGAAGACCTTCCAGCCGAGACGCATGATCTGGTCGTAGCGGTAACGCGGGAAGCTGGCGCGGAACCACAGGAACAGGAAGGCGAAGAGGAATGCCTTGATGAACAGCCAGTGGAAGCCGCCGTGACCGATGAGGCCCCAGGACTCGGGGAACGGCGACAGCCAGCCGCCCATGAACAGGATCGAAGTGAGGAAGCTCACCAGGATCATGTTGGCGTATTCGGCGAGGAAGAAGATCGCGAACGCGGAGCCCGAGTATTCGACGTGGAAGCCCGCGACGATTTCCGACTCGCCTTCCGCCACGTCGAACGGTGCGCGGTTGGTTTCAGCCACGCCCGAGACGAAGTAGATGACGAAGACGGGCAGCAGCGGCAGCCAGAACCAGTCGAAGAAATTACCGCTCTGCGCGTTGACGATGGCCGTGAGGTTCAGGCTGCCGGTCAGCACGAGCACGCACACGATGGACATGCCCATGGCCAGCTCATACGAAATGACCTGAGCCGCGGCGCGCATGGCACCCAGCATCGCGTAGCGCGAGTTGGACGACCAGCCGGCGAGGATGATGCCGTACACGCCCATCGAGGTCATCGCGAGCAGGTAGAGCACGCCCGCATTGAGGTTGGCGAGCACGGTTTCCGGACCGAACGGCACCACAGCCCACGCTGCCAGCGCCGGCACGAGGGCCAGCATCGGTGCGAGGTAATAGAGGAACTTGTTCGCATTGGTCGGAAGGATCACTTCCTTCAGCAGGAGCTTCACCACGTCCGCGAAGGCCTGAAGCAGACCGAGAGGACCGATCTTGTTCGGCCCCATGCGCACGTGCATCCAACCGATGACCTTGCGTTCCCAGTACACGAACATGGCCACCGCGATGATCAGCGGCAGCACGATCGCCACGATGAACAGCACGGGCATCAACAGGTGGTCCCAGAGTTGCTGACCCATGGTTTATGCCTTGCTCAGAGTGATGGCCGCGCCGTACGGAGGCAGCATGGCGGTTTCGGAATGCGCAGCCTCGATCCACGCCGCACCCGTCGGCACGGAGGCATCGATCGCCACCGGCAGCACGGCGTCGCCGATGCGGGCGTTGCCGCCCTCGACGAGGCCCAGCTTGCCGGCGTCGTCCGCGTTGATGCGGATGGCCGGCGCGCGATTCAGCGGATGCGCGTTCAAGGCGCCGGCGCGGCGAAGTACCGCGTCGGCACGATAGATCGGCAGCGTGGCGAGGCGGGAGAAGGACACACCCGACGCACGCGAACCGAGCTGCTGGCGACCGTCGGTCGCACGCTCCGTGATGCCTTCGCGGAGGCCGACGAGATCGTCGAACTCAAAGCCCGGCAGGCCAAGCGAGCCACCCAGGGCGCGCAGCACCTTCCAACCCGGACGCGCTTCGCCCGGTGCCTTCGCACCCGCAACCACGGCCTGGGCATTGCCCTCGACGTTCACGAGCGTGGCATCGATTTCCGGCGTGAGGCCGATCGGCAGGATCACATCCGCCGAGTCCTTCAAGGCGTCGCTCGCGTAGGCCGCAAAGGCCACCACGGTCTGCGCCGAGTGCATCGCCTGCAACGCCAGACCACCGTCGGCGAAATCGTGCGGCGGCTCCACGTTGTAGAGCACATAGCCCTTGCGCGGCTGTGCCAGCATGCCGCGCGCGTCGAGGCCACCCGCGCTCGGCAGCACGCCGACGGCGGAGAGGCCCAGCGCATTGGCGCCGACCGGGATCTCGTTGAAGGCAGCACCGGAGGCCTGCGCGATGAAGCGCGCGATGGCACGCAGCCAGGAGGCTTCCGGATGAGTCGCCGCGGCCTGACCGAACACCACTACCGAACCGTCGGAAGACAGCGCCTTGAAGGCGGCGCGGTGATCGTCCGTGGTCTCGACACCGGCAAAGGCCCCCGCGAGCGTATCCGGTACCGACGCACCGCCTTCGCTGGCGGCCTTCGCCAGCACCAGCAGTTCGTTCACCAGCGCGTGCGGCGCGGCGACCGATTCACCGGCAAGCGGGTAATTGAAGTTGAAGTGCGCCGGATTGACGGCGTAGACCTTCGCTCCCTTCTTCACCGCCTGACGGAGGCGGTGATTGAGCAACGGGACTTCGTGGCGCAGGTCCGAACCGACCAGCAGCGCGCTCTTCACCGTCTGGAACGACGCGATGGTCGAAGCGAACGGCTTGGCAAACGCGTTGTCGGCGAAGTCGAGCTGACGCAGACGGTGATCGACGTGCGCGCTGCCGAGGCCGCGTGCGAGGCGAACGAGCAGTTCGCCTTCCTCGTTCGAGGTGGCGCCGTGAACCAGGAAGCCGAGATCGGAACCGGCAACGCTCTTAAGCGCTTCGCGGGCGACCGAGAGGGCATCGTCCCAGGTGGTCGCAGCCCACTGACCGTTGCGCTTGACCATCGGGGTCTTCACGCGGTCGGCAGCGTACAGGCCTTGGTGGCTGTAGCGGTCACGGTCGGACAGCCAGCACTCGTTGATCGTTTCGTTGTCGCGCGGCACCGTGCGCAGCACTTCGCCGCGGCGGGTGTGCAGCCACAGGTTGGAACCGAGCGCATCGTGGTAGCCGATGGACGGACGCGCAATCAGCTCCCAAGCGCGGGCCTGGAACTGGAACGGCTTGTTGGTCAACGCGCCGACCGGGCAGACGTCGATGATGTTGCCCGACAGTTCGCTCTCGATCGTCTTGCCGATGTAGGTACCGATCTCCAGGTTTTCGCCGCGGCTCATGCCGCCGAGTTCGTAGGTACCGGCGATTTCGCTGGTGAAGCGCACGCAGCGCGTGCACTGGATGCAGCGGGTCATCTCGGTGGCGACCAGCGGCCCGAGATTCTCGTCGGCCACGGTGCGCTTGCGCTCGTTGAAGCGCGACACCGAGCGGCCGTAGCCGAGCGACACGTCCTGCAACTCGCACTCGCCGCCCTGATCGCAGATCGGGCAGTCGAGCGGATGGTTGATGAGCAGGAACTCCATCACGTTGCGCTGCGACTTCAATGCCTTGTCAGAACGCGTGAAGACTTTCATGCCCTCACCGACCGGCGTGGCGCAGGCCGGTGCCGGCTT
>Ga0209674_100321_pt1 | contig 30566 bp, 18 predicted proteins | sample AraplaCvi_mMS_r2_FD_184279 | JGI IMG/M metagenome (GOLD analysis project Ga0209674, IMG submission 184279) | Arabidopsis root microbial communities from North Carolina, USA - plate scrape CL_Cvi_mMS_r2 (SPAdes) (version 2) | ecosystem: Host-associated > Plants > Roots > Endosphere | place: USA... | reverse complement strand
TTCGCGGCCAGCAACTCGATGCCGATCAACACGAAGAAACCCGGTATGGCCCAGGCCATGATGCGTTCCGGCGTGATCATTGCGATCTGCCCTCCCCAAGGCGTGAAGCGCGTGGGGAGTATATAGCCGGATGGGCTTGCCCCGTCCCTGCACGTAGCTGACTAGCGCCCTGTTTCAGCTTGCCGTATCTGCTCCCTCCCCTACTACGCACCTGATTAGCGTCGAACCTCAGCTCAGGGTGGCAGATGATGTTGGGGGTTACGTAATGCTAGTTCGTCGTCCCGGCGAAAGCCGGACGTAGCGCGAAGCGCGGAGAACGTCCGAAGGACCGCCTCGAAGGGGTGAGCGAAGTGAATCACCCAGCGTCTTTCCGCTTTAAAGTCGCTGGGCCCCGGCTTTCGCCGGAGCGACGAGCATGAAATGAATGACGTAGCTGAGACTCGACGCTAGCCGTATCTGCCCTCCCCTGCTACGCAGGGGAGGGAATGGTACCTTGCACATCTGAAACACGACGCCGATTAGCTCCGCGCGAGGGGCTGATCGCTGCGTTATCAGAACTTCGCACTGATATTGACGAAGTACTGCCGCGGCGCGCCGGTCTGCAGGGTCTGGTTGTAGCCCTGCGGATCGGAAGCCACGTAACCGTTCGTCCCCGTCGTCGCGAAGTAATGCTTGTTGGCGAGGTTGGTGACATTGAAGGCCACGTTCAGATCCTTGAGGATTGACCACGCACCGATGTCGTAGCTCACGCCCGCGTTGAACAACAGGTATGCCGGCACCGACGAATCGTTGATATACGTGATGTAGCGGCGGCCGGTGTACTTGCCGTCGACATTGAAGCTCCACGCACCGATGTTGTAGTTCAATGCACTGGTGAACATCCACACCGGCGTGCCCACGACATACTTGCCGGACGTTTCGATCACGCCATTGTTCAAATAGTTGTCTTCGTACTTGCTGTTGGCGTACGACAGCGTGTTCAACCAACGCATATGATCGAGCGGCTTCCAGATCACCGCGAGATCCACGCCCTTGCTCTTCACCGAACCGACGTTGTTGATGATCGCCGAGCAGGTCTGCACGGCGCTGCACGGGCTGACCGAAAGCAGGCGGTTGGTGAAATGTGTGTAGTAGGCATCGGCCGAAGCTTCAAAGCCGGAGCCCTGCACGCGATAGCCGAATTCGAACGTCTGCGACTCTTCCGGCTTCAGGTTGCCCTTGGCATTGTCGAACGAGGACTGCGACTGCGAGAACGGCAGGAAGCCATAGGCAGCCATGTTCTTGGTGTAAGACCCATACACGTCCTGGTGTTCGTCGAGCTTGTAGTCCACACCGGCCTGCGGCAGGAAATTTTCCCTGGCGGAAATGCGGCCCGCGGAAAGCGCACTCGGTTCCAGCGACTTGGCCGTGGTGGTCACGTCCAGCGCCTTGGTGCCGAAGTTCACGGTCAGGCGGTCATCCATGAAGTGCATGGTGTCCTGGATGTAACCCATGCGCGTGGTGGTCTGGTAGTTCTGGAAGAAGCCGCGCGCGAACGGCTCCTCGGAATCGTAGAAGTTGCTAAGGAAGGTGTACTGGCCGTTCAAGTAGAAGTAATTGCGCTCCTGGTTGGTGTTCGCATCTTCCACCCACGCGCCGACCTGGATGTCGTTGTTGGCGATGGTCCAGTTCAGCGACGCCGTGCCGCCCGTGCGGTCCAGGCCGTAGTCGGTGGTACGCATCGCGATCGGCACGGTGGTCGACGAAGCGACATACGGCGTGGCCCACTGACCTTCGCCGCGATCGTTGTGATAGTAGGCGCCGAGGTTCAGCGTCAGGTTGCTGGCCAGGCTCAACTGGCCGCTGAGACCCACCAAGTTGTCGCGACGGATGCCACCGCCGGCGTAGTAGTTCACATCGCCCTTGTCGTAATCCGCAGGCAGGCCGTTCAACGAAGCCGGATACGCACCCTTGCCCTGGATCGCCAGCGCGGTCTGCACCGCCGACGTCCAATCCGGCTGCCAGTAGTCGTAGTTCCATCCGAGCACGCGCTGGCTGGTCAGCGACAGATCCTGATAGTCGTATTCCTTGCGCTTGGAGCTGTCGAAGAACAGGCTGACGCGATTGCCGTCGCCCCACTGGTACAGGCTCTTCAGGTTGATCTGGTTGTCCTGCTGATCGCCGTAGCCTTTCCACTTGCCGGTATCGGCACGCGCGAACGACACGTACATTGAGTAGCCGTGGAAATCGCCGCTATCCAGGCGCACGAACGTGCGGTACGTGTCGTCCGACGCAAAACCCTGGCTGACGCGCGCGCCGGCCACCGCATCCGGATCGGCCGAATAGAACTGCACCGTGCCGCCCAGGTTGGTGCTCGACGGTGTGCCCAATGCACCTGCGCCCTGCGCGATTTCCACGGAGCTCAAGTTGTCACTGGTGATCGCACGCGTCACTTGAAGACCATTCGTCACGCCGTAGCTCATGTTGCCCAGCGGAATATTGTCCAGCGTGAAGCCGAGGCGGCTCTGGTCGAAGCCGTGCAAGGTGATCTGCGTGGACCACTCGTACGCGCCCCACGGATCGGACGATTGGAAGTTCACACCCGGCAGCTGATCCAGCGCCTTGAACGCGCTGCTGCCCGGCGGCAGCGCCTTGATGTCCACGCTGGACACGCTCTGCACCTGGATCGTCTCGCCCGGCGCCACCACCGAGATGGCTTCCAGCGACTTGGCCTTGCTCTTGTCCGCCGCGCCGGCATCGGCCGCTACGGGCGCCGTATCGGCAGTCGTATCACCTGCGAAAGCAACCACGCCATGCAACGCCGCAACCACGGCAAGCGCGAGACCGGACATGCGAATCGAGATCTGACGAACTGTCATGCGGAAATATCCTTTGCGCAGCGGGCCCTGCAGCGGGCCGCCGCATACTTGTTTGTGGATTCAGAACAGAAACGCCGCCCCTGGACGGCGCGGCGTTAAGTCTTGCTCACATAGATGTATGCGGCTTTACAGAAATATGGATGAAGTTGGTCATCCATATTTAAGGGATATGTCGCGTATGTTGCGCCAAGTTGGCGTACGCAAGCTTCGCGACAACCAGCACCTGCTTAGCGCAGTGGTTGCGGACTTGTGTGCAAAGAAAAAGGCGCCGGAGGCATGGCCCCGGCGCTTCTGTTTTGCGTACAACGTATAGCAGCTTGAACCAATCAGTTCGATTCGGTGAACTGGATGTACGGCGAAGTGCCGCCGGTGGCGCTGCACGAACCCAGGTTCAGATTGTTGGTTTCGCCGGTCGTACCGGCATTGGCCAGGCAGCTGGGTGCGTTCGTGCTGCCGTCGTTCACCTGCAGGTTCACCGTGACCGACGAGCCAGTGTTGAAGGTAGCCGCCGAACCACCGCCGTTGCCGACGATATTGAACTCGGACTGCTTCCACACATAGGCGACATCGAGCGTGGTGTCCGGCTCGCTCACCGCATAGGCGTTGGCGCCATTGGTGAAGGTCACCGTGTCGTTACCGTTTGCCGCAACCGAACCGGCCAGTTTCATGTTCGCAAGCTGCGTCGCCGGAACGGTGACACTGTTCACCGCACTGCTGTTTTTGTAGCAGCCGTTGTAGGAACTGGTTCGGTATTGGCTCCATCCGCTCGGGCATTTGGCGTGTGCCGGAATGAACATCCAGTTCTGGATGAACACCTGCGCGCCCTTGCCGACATAGTTGGACGAATAGATGAACTGCTCCCACACCTGACAGCTCGAATAACCATAGTGCGCGCACGCCGGCGAGGAATTGGCCAGATTGGTGTTGAGCTGCAAGGTGTAGTCGTTGGCGCCGCTCGATCCGGTTTCGCTCGTCACCCCCGTCACCACCGGGAAGCTGCCCGTCGCCGAACTGGTCAAGTTGGCCGTGCCAGCAGCGTAGTCATTGCCGTTGCCCACCGTTTCCACCGCCCCGTTTACGTGCGGATTGGACCGGTAGTTGGTGGTTCCGCACGAGGTTTGTTCCCAGATGACGCTGGGATATGCAGCGTGGAAGCAGCCCGCTGTAGGCGGAGCCATATGCCGCATCGTTTCATGCCAGGACGTCAACGCTTGGGCTTTTGCGTCAGCGGCAACGTCGAACGTCGAAGCAGCAGCCGTGGACAGGAGCGCCCCCGCGCCCGCCAATCCAGCTACCGCTACAACTTTGGCCATGCGACGAACGCCGAACGAGTTCTTGAACGTCATACATTCTCCCCAGGAAAAATCAGGATATGGAAAGTCACCGGGCAAGCGCCTTGCAGCACTTCCCCAACCAGGCAGGCCCCGCGCAGCGGCGACTAGCTCCTGTGCACCGTTCGCCCACAAGCGCTCCCCATCACCACTGCGATGGCGCTGCGATTCTTGCCTGAAAACCCCTACTCCCTGTCGCAAGCGAAAGACGAAAAACCTCTCCCCCGAGAGCACCTGCCGCCTGGACGCACCGAGCTTATAGAGAATGTCGCATGAAAAAAATATGACAATGTCGTAGCGTGACGTGCGCGGCTTTTTCGGTTATTTGCTTAAGGCTGGCGACAGGTGATGGACATCCGATCAGGTAAAAACTTGCGATGTCATTCGATACCCATCGCGCCAAAACGCGGCCGATGACGCGACGGGTGTCCGATGTCTATTCATCGTGCTTTACGTTGACCGTGTGCATGGGGCGGCATTGATCGCCACTGCAGTCGATCAGCACGCTGTAAGTGGAGCAAGGCGCAATATAGGCCGCGTCGCCGTCGACCTGTACCGCGCCACATCCCAGCTGGGTTGCAACACCCTGCGCCATCGACATCATGGCTGCACTGGCGGCTGACATCTGAGAAGAAGCCGCAGCGCCGGCCACAGATGCCACCAAGCTTTTGGAGGCAGGAGAAGATGATGAGGCCGCAGCCTGCTCGGCAGCCGTTACAGATGTGGCAACAGATGCGGCCTCCGTCGGTGCGGCTGCGAGGTCGGGAGTCGCGATTATCGACGCGTTTGCGTCGTAATGGTTCAAATGGTTCTTGATGGCCAGCTGTACCGCGCTCGCCAACGGATCCTGATCGCCGTGCTTGTGGATAGGCGCAATCGTACGCGTGAATACTTTCTTTCCGTCTATGTCCGTATCGATATAAACAATATAGACGGCGCCCTTGTCCGGATTTTCGCTTTTGCTGAACAGTCCATGTTGATATTCGTCGCCCGGCTGGACGTTGAATGTCTTTTCGTCAAAAAGCTTGGTATTAGCCTGCACATCATGATCTGTTATCGACTGCGCTATCAATGCACCAATCAAGCCGCCCGCCACGGCGCCGGTTGTCTGGGCTACAAGCTGCGTCTTTGTGTTCTGGTAAACGACAAAGTGGTAAACGCCCACCTTGGGCAAGTGACCAGACGCATTGAACTTGTCGAAAGCTTGATACTGCAGCAAGCGAACCGGAGATGGCGAAAGCCTCGCGTCACCGGTGCGAATGATCCCGTATTTGTCATTGGAGATCAGCAGACTAAAAATCTTGTTTTCCTTCTCGCTGGCCGGCCGCAAATCGGTAATCGATAGCGAGTCGGACTTGGCGATGTCCGGCAGATTGACCTTTGTTGTCACGGGAGCACAACCCGTGCATGCCAACATCCAAAGCACGACGATATAGCGCTTCATACTTCCCCCTGTCCATGTCAATGAAACGAATTGCGCGAGCATTATGACGCAGCTCTGGCTTGCGCGAGAGTTTCCGTGGAAACCAAATAAAAAAACGCATTTCCTTGCGCTCAGAGCTTGAGATGAGCCAAGAGGTCGGAGGTAATCAAATTTAATTACCTCTGACCTCTTGTCGAAACGCGCTGGTGATGCGACGGGTGTCCCAATGCCAGAATCAGCCACTCAACATCGTAACAAGGTGCACTGTGCAATCGCTTTGCTCAGCAGTTACAACGATTGGAGTAGCGTCTGGCGACATGGCTGCTTGTTCATCGCTAGTCAACCATGAAACTGCCTGGAGTGGTCCCGGATTGTAAGGAGACCATACGCCGTGGGGATCCATCGTAGGCACGCCATTCTTGATCAGGCTGAATCTCACTGGCACACGGATGTCCCAATACGGGTCCCCTGCGTGATTCCCGGTAGAAGGAATATTGAAGGTCGCCGATTCGGCGCCTTTGATCGCCGCATGCGCAAGAAGATCGCGAAACTGGCTCATCAGTTTCTCGGGACCATAAACGTCAAGGTCGACTTGTTCCGCGGCAACTTTTTCAACCTTACCCTGGCGGTTTATTCGCAGCACCAGATAAGCTATTCCGCTTACCCGCGCATCGCGGGCAGTCTGTGGATAAACGGGCTGTATAGTATTCTTGTAACTGGGATGATCACTGGTCTTCCAGCTCCCATCAATGAAGGACGCGCCGCTGATAGCGATGACATCATGCTGATCATCAACAGGCGCTGCGGTGATGCGCAAAAACATCGTTTCGTGCTGAAACGCAGCCACGGGCTTATCGAGACGAAACTTCCAGCTAGGCACCTTTTTATCAACCAGTTTACGAACGACCTCCGGCACCGCGACACGCGGGTCAAGACCGTAGGAACGTACAGACCCGTCGGGAAGCACGTCTATCCAGCCATCCAACAACATGCTGGCTTTAACTACCGGGTGATCTGGATTGGAACTGGCCAAGGCTGCGCATGCCAGCAGCGACAACAATATTCCTGAGATCCAATGCTTCAAGTGTTTTCCCCTGCGAAATGGTGTACCTACAGCAACAAAGCTGACTGCAAGGCACCGGAGGCAATTAAACGCTTAATTCCCTTCGACCCTTGTCGGGAAGCACAATATCCAAGTTAATGAACCTTGAAAAGATACAACGCTGCTCAAGCCCCGGAACAGCGGACTCACATCATTGCCACGCTTGTATATTTCTCATCATACGCCCCCGAATCAAGACCGATTGTTTTTATATGAAAAACGCTAATAGTCCTCTATGAGAGCAGAGGCGCATTACTTGTTGAATTCCGTGATCCGTTAGACTTCCGGATAATAACACTCGAACAAAACACAGACTCATATGAACCTCAATCCGACAAATTCGCATCAAGAACCAGCATCTGTATATGCAGAATTTAATCCGGTAAATTTTCCATCATCAAACTTGAAACAGAATTTTCCATCCTGTTGTACTCTATAAGCATAAATAGAGCCATTTATGCAAATTTCATCGTAGTCTGCATTAAAATTCAGATCTCCGAAATGGTTAATTTTCCCTTTTTCTGGAGGCCCTGAATAAAAATCTATAGGAACAGGATAAACAACACCCGTATCTGCATCTATGACAACGAGTGATCGTTCAAAAAATCCAGCCCTTTCAGGGATAAATAAAAGAATATATCTCTTGTCGAAGTTGACCATCTTTTTCTCTATAGCGTCATTAATAGCCGCCATGTGAAGATCGTCACAAAAATTGACAGGACTGGCGGGATACGAGCAACCTTGTTGAGAGTTTGGAATCGAAAATCTGGCAAAAGGGTGGATTATTTTTGGTGTGGTTTGAGCTTGGTCTAACAAAGCCCAAGAACATAATGTAAAAGCAATCAATATTTTCCTTACCATCTCGCGCCCTCCTGATAAAGCTGCTGAATTTGTTCCAACGTTGATCAATTCTTAGGTAGCAGTCATGTTCCTGCTAGGGACCGGAGGCGATTTAATACTTTTAACTCTCTGCGCTCCTTATCTCCGAACGGTGACGGGTGCGATCTTGGCACCGCACGGAACACAACGGCACGCGGTTACGCGCTGTAATCGGTTCATCTCTCTGATTCGTTCAGAGCGGAGGGTTTTATTTGACTTGACTCCGGCGGCGAAATGGTGATCCCGTTTTGCTGGCCGGTCTATAGTGAAGCTTGATCCCCAACCTGCGTTAACGATAACGACGATGCATCCGGTCGATATCGCTGCACAAAGGTTGCTTTCACACGACGGGATTGCAGCAAATAAGCCGCCCAGACAGCTGTACCGATGAGGCCCTCCATCATTCGAGCATCATCCTGCGGATTGGATTTAATGGCGGGAATGAGGCTTGCCGCGCCTATATCCCCTATGTGCACAACAATGCCAATAACCATGGCCCACAAAGTCAGGCGCGGGAAGTTGCTGCGATGCTTGAAGAACAATACCAATAGTAAGAACGAAAACACGAACTGCCCCGAGGCATGAACCAACTCTAGTAGCAGCAATGGAGCCCAAAGTGCGTTGTATGCATGACTTCCATAAGTTGTCAGCTGCGACCAGTGATCGAATGACATGGCGCTGGCCAGGTGCATGAGCTTAGAGCCGTAGATCACTGGCCTGAGCACCAATCCCACTGCCAGCAGCAGCAGCCAACCACCTATGCCAAACCAGCGCTTGTCGCCGGTGTCGCTAGGCAGCGGGTCATATCTATAAGCAACAATAGCCAACCATATCCAGAAGCCAAACATCCCTAGCGCCAACATCACTAGAGGCCAGTTCATACGATCTAGCCCTGAGGGCTTGGCAAGGGCGGCTGTAGCGCTTGCAGCTGCCTTGTCCCACGACAATTCATAGCCGGCACTATCTCGCGCCCGTGCCAGGTCGCTTACATAACGAGGCATGTCCTGCGCAGCAATCTCATCGGTCAACGCCTGATAGTGATCGAGAATGACGAGCCGCGATCCGTCAATGACAGTCGTTTGTTCGAAATGAAAGGCAGGATCATCGACCGTGGATGCAGTGGGCTTGATAGGCCAATTGGCCGGCAGCAGGATTTCGGTATGCTGGCTTACGTTCTGCGGATAGAGCAGGCGTAGCGGCGACTTGCGAACTGTCGCCGAGGGCTCGCGCAATGCTTGCGCGATTTCGGGCATAAAGATGCCCACCAGGCTGCGCTTACCGCCCTCCGAGTTCGACGCCATATCGGCAATGGTATAGGTTTCTTTGACAACGATCTGGTTCGATGCTTCGTCATCTTTTATTTGCAGGGGCGCTGCCAATTTGATATGCGGGTAACGCATTGCCCGATAGTTCAAATAATTCTTCTCTACATCCGCAAAGTTAGTGGTGGACAACTTTGCGCGAATCGCCTCAGCGAACATCCCCGTTATAACCGTTTCCACCGTATAACGGACAGGCTTGCCGAAACCGGCGCTCGCATCGAACACGACGTTTATTTGATGCCCCGCTGACGCCGCATTGGCCCGCGCCATAGGTGTCAGCCCCTGTGTGCGCGAATCCACAACCAGCGCCAGGCCATAATCGGGCTGGTATAGATGCACCAGATCTGCTTTTTGCGTGTATCGGGTCGGATCAATCCACCAAATCTTGCCATCGATGCGTGCCTGAACCAGAACGTGGTCGAACAAGCCTGGAGACGGCAACATGTCCGCCAGACCTCGCTCCAAGCTGGTGTTGACTAATGCCGCGTGTGCTTCGATGCCAAGATGATCAAGCAGCGTCAAAGCCAGCAGCGTCTTGTCCTTGCAATCACCAAAGCGTCGGGAATACACCAAATCGGGTGGATTGGGCGCATGCGAATTTTGGCCAATCTCAACTCCGAGGTAGCGAACTTCACTCTGTACCAACTGCAGTACCGCAAGCATCCGTCCAGCAGAAGTCTTCTCGGTTTTTGCAATGCGGTCGACCTCGGCCTGCAGTTCGGGACTCAAGCTTGCCGGCGCCTGATAGAGCGGCTGTGCCCAACTCGACACCGCCGCCCAGTCCACAAACTCACTCCATGCGACCTCGGCATACGGCATGTACCAAAGGGGCGCGCCGCTCTCGACTTTCTGTACCGGGGGATTGGTCACATCCCACACGTAATCGCGCAATCCATTGTGCTCGCTTACCGCGGGCTTGATCGTCGTGTTTCGCGTAGCAAAATTTACGCGCTTATCCGTCGGCACCAGCAGCCGTGTATGGCTGCGCGCAATAGGTACCGAAAACTGGAGAAGGGTCCGCCCGAATTCGCGCCCCTGGAATACAGGGTTACGGCCGGTCGTACTGTAGGAGTAGTCGACCGTATCCCCTTCACGGACATCATCCAGAAACACGTTGACCGTCTTGGCGCCGTCGTAGATCCGTGCCTCCAATTCGGTTTCCCGCTGTAGCACCTGGATTCGAGCCGTGGTCAGCTTAGGGATGACGCGGCCATGGCGCACGATATTGATCGAATGCAATACGAGCGTCTGATAAGACGGATCGAACGATATCTGGATGTTCGCAACCGAATTGACGCCACTGGCGTTGAGGGCGTTAGTAACCAACCGGCGATACGTCACATGCTGCTGATTCCCGGCCAGAATCTGCATATCCGCAAGCAGATATACCACGCCATAGCTACCCTGGCGGATTTCGTCCGCGCTCGCAATGCCAGGCGTAACCGGCATCACCCATGCAGGGGCAGGCCCAATAGTGTATTCGGCAGCACTTCCAATGACCGGCATCATGGCGGCCAACCAACCCGCTACAAAAAGCACCCACCAGCCCAGGCGCGACTCATTCCTTATCAATGCCCTGCTCCGGATTCCCCTTGAGGTTTGAATGCTACCGGATTCTGGAGAAATACGGGTGCCCTCAATTCCTCTACAGAGAATCAACTTTCGCCCACGGGGTGAGTGGTCGCGAGTCTCGATGAATATTCGTGGTCAAGCTTCGCATTCAATGCGCTCGGCGCAAGCAATCCGCTGATCCGACCACATGCATCTTATTTGTCTCTTGGTGTTGATCCGATAGAGCGGTGTAACGCATACCGCGCATTCGTCATCCAGACTATTTCACCAGAAGAATTACAGGACATCAGACTGCACCTGCAACGCCAACATGCTTATGGCTCCGAACGCTTTCGTGCAGCCATCGAAGCACAACTCGGGCGACGAGCAAGCCCTGCCAAGATAGGGAGACCCAGAAAGTCCACACTGCCCAATGAAAGTGCACTCTGCACTCTGCACGCTCATATCACCGCTTGACTATATGGCATGCATCAGCCCCGGCTTCGATGGCTTCGGCACATCGCACCTTGCAACCCAGACGACCATGTTGCACGTGCGTGCGAGCGCCCGGGTTTGGCATGGTCGATGCCTGACTGTGGTCAGACGTCGACCATGCCGGAAGCGTCTCCCATCACGGGCCGTCAAGGGTTCGCAAGCCGGCCTGCGGCCGCCCTTGACGCATCGGCGTCCCGACACGCTGAAGCGTTCAAAGCGGCGTAACGTAAAGGCGGCACGACTATGCAAAGCCGTGCCGCCAACGTTGCAACGTGCGCCCTGTACGAGGAGGTCGCTATGTCACTCTACGCTGCTATCGATCTACATTCCAACAACAGTGTGTTGGCCATCATGGACGAGGCTGGCAAACCGGTCTTGCAATGCCGACGCCCTAACGAGTTGTCGCGCATTCTCGGCGACCTTTCGCCTTACCAGGCCGATCTCACGGCCATTGCCGTCGAATCCACCTACAACTGGTACTGGCTGGTCGATGGCCTGATGGATCAGGGATACCACGTCCAACTGGTCAATACGCTGGCCGTACCACAATACGCGGGTCTCAAGTTCAGCGATGACGATTCCGATGCCTTGCATCTGGCTCAACTCATGCGTCTTGGGGTGCTGCCGCAAAGCTACATCTATCCGCGCGAACAACGCGCCACACGGGATCTGTTACGCCGTCGCGCCATGCTCGTACGCCAAGCGGTGAGGCTGATGCTGGCGGTGCAATGCAGTTTCAGTCGTGCGACGGGCCACGCTCTCGCGGGTAACGCCGTTCGCCGCTTGACCAGCGAGCAGATTGAAGCAGCCTTCCCCGATCCCGTGACTCGCTACGGCGTGCTGGTTCAGTTGAAACTGTGGTCAATCTTACAAGAACACATCGCGGCACTAGAGCATTGGGTTCAACGCAGTCTGGCGCGTCCTGATCTATTGGCACGCTTGCGTGGCGTGCCCGGTATCGGTCCTATTCTTGGCATGACCATTTTGTTGGAAACCGGAACGATCGAGCGTTTCGCGACGGTCGGCGAATACGCCTCCTACTGCCGGATGGTTCCGACGGTACGCTTATCCAACGGCAAGTCGAAAGGCCATGGCAACCGCAAGTGTGGCAACCGTTACCTGTGCTGGGCCTACATGGAAGCCGCCCATTACGCCATCCGATACGATCCGCTGATCAGGCGCTGGCATGACCGCAAGCGGGCACACAAACATCGTGTTGTGGCCAACAGATGCTTGTAAAGCGGTTCCTGCCATCCAAATGCCGGCAGGATGATCTGCATCAGTTCCGAGCCGGCATAGGCGGCGATGGCGTTGACGCCGAAGCGACGGCCCCAGGCGGGCCAGCCGCGTTGGTCGATCAGGATGTGGAAGGCAAGAAGAGCAAGTGTTGCCCAGCCTGCGCACCAGAGCACGAAGGAAGACGTCCAAAGGTTTTTGTTCAAGGGCAGCCACAGCGACCACAATGCGCCGGCTGCGAGCATGGCGATGCCCATCAGCAGCAACGCGTTGCGTTTTTCGGCGCGCAGCCAGCGACCCATGCGCAAGCCGAGCAGAGCAGTGGCGATGGATGGGAAGGTGCTAAGCAGACCTTCCGGGTCATGGCCGCGGCCGGTGGCAGGGTCGATCAGGTAGACGTGGTGTCCGAATACCGCAGTATCGGTACGGCTGACGATGTTGATCCAGCGGTCCAGCGATCCGCCTGCCAGCAGCAATACCCAATAGCCGAGCAGGATGACGACGATGGTGGCCCATTGCGTTCGCGGCCGGGTATAGAGCGCGAAGGCCGATACGACCGCAAAGCACACACCAATGCGTTGCAGCACGCCCGGAAAGCGCAGATGCACGGTGGATAACCACCACCATGCGAGCACGTTGATCAACACACCCAATGCAACGATGCGGCATGCGCGCCAGCATGCCACGCGCATCAAATCACCGGACGGCATACCCTGTTCCTGCCGAGGCAGGATGGACAATGCGACCGATACGCCGACGACGAACAGGAAGAACGGAAAGATCAGGTCCGTCGGCGTGCAGCCGTGCCAGGGCGAATGTTCAAGCGGTGCGTAGACATGGCCCCAATCGCCCGCATCGTTGACCAGCAGCATCGCCGCAACCGTGCAGCCACGCAGTGCATCCAGCGAAAGCAAGCGGCGCGGCGATGTGTTCACGGCCTGCTCGAGACCGTATCCACAGGAATCAGCGATGCGCTGCCGATGGCATACAAGGGTCCATCGGTGGGTGCCGTGAATATCAGGCACAACGTATGTTCACCGTGCTGCGCGGATATCGGCGCATCGAGCGCAAAGCGCCGATCGCTCGATGCGGGATTCGGCAGCGGCGCCGTAGCCAGCACCGGGCCATCGCAACGATCCTGATGCACGACCAGTTCGCCAAACGGTGTGCTGTGCGGACGCGACACGACCAGCTTGATGTCGTGTGCAAGCGCATAGTTGCGTTCCAGGCGCGCCACCTCGACATGAATCGCCCGAATATCGTCGAGCGGCGCTGCCGGATATTGCTGGCAGGTGTCGAAGACATTCACGGGATAGACCGGCGACATGCTCGTGGCGTCCGGCATGGGTTGGACATGCAGGCGGAAATCGCTGCCCGCGCAGTTGGTGAGCTCCGTGCCTGTCTTCGTCAAGAGATGTGCGCGATCGATCACCCGGGTACGCGTATCGGCAAGTACGCTGCCGTCGCTCGCATAGGTTGCAGCCTTGATGGTGGCGGGCCATGCCACGGTGAAGGGTTTGCTGTAAAGCGGTGCATGGCGGTCTGGTGCACTGCCGTCCGTGGTGTAGCGGATGTCGCCGTAACCGGCTTGATTGGAAAGCGTCACTTCCGCCTGCTTGTTTTTGAGTGTCGCGTTGACGTCGACCCGGATGACGGGTGCGAACGCACTGTCCGCAACATCCACATGTTGTACGGCGTAACGCTGGAACTGTGCCGGCAGCCGAGCTAGGAAATCTTTCCAGTCGAGTGAAGCCGCCTGCGACCACACGATTTCGCTGAACGCGTCCAAGCGCGGGAATGCAGCGTGCTCCACGTGGCGCATGCTCGGCATGTGTTCGGTCCATGCGTTCGCTTGCGCGCCCAGCACGTGCGAAGCCTGCGCGGCGTTCAACACGGCAGGCACCGGATTGAAGCGATAGACGTTTTCCAGGCTGCGCACGGGTTCACGCCCGGCCGCTTCGTCCGGCAGGTTGCTTTGCAGGCTGTCGAGATACAGATCGGGCGCAGGCGACATCACGACGTCGTGTCCCAGCTTTGTGGCCTTGATCGCGCCATCGGTACCGCGCCAGGACATCACTGTGGCGTCGGCCGGCACGCCACCATCGAGAATTTCATCCCATCCGATCAGGCGACGGCCATGTGCCGCGAGGTAGCTGCCGATGCGGCCGATAAACCAGCCCTGCAAGGCGTCTTCGTCTTTCAAATGCAGCGCGCGGATCTTGGCCTGGATGGCGGACGACGCCTTCCACTGATCCTTGACCGCTTCATCGCCACCGACGTGGATGTAGTGCGACGGGAACAGTGCCATCACCTCGTCCAGCACGTTGTCGATGAACTGGAACGTGGCGTCGTCCACATTATAAAGGTAGGGATTCACGCCCCAGTCCACCGATACCGGCGGGCGCTTGCCGGTTACGCCGACCTGCGGATAGGAAGCCACGGCGGCCTGCGCGTGGCCGGGCATGTCGATTTCCGGCACCACCGTGATGTGGCGCGCGGTGGCATAGGCGACGACGTTGCGGATCTGGTCCTGCGTGTAGAAGCCGCCGTAGCGTTGCGGCTCGCCATCGTGTCCTGCATCCGGCGGTGTACGCCACGCGCCAATGCGCGTGAGTTCCGGATAACGCTTGATTTCGATGCGCCAGCCCTGGTCGTCGGTGAGATGCCAATGCAGCACGTTGAGTTTGTGCTGGGCCATCTGGTCGAGCAGTTTCTTGACGTCATCCACCGATTGGAAATGGCGCGCGGAATCCAGCATGACGCCGCGCCAGGCGAAGCGTGGGGAATCGCTGATGTGCAACGCCGGGATATTCACCGCGCCCTGCTTCGAATCTGGTGTCAATAGTTGGAATAGCGTGACGGCGCCATAGAAGAGGCCGGCGTCATCGCTTGCTTCGATGCGGATACCTTGCGGGGTGACATCGAGTGTGTAGCCTTCGGCGGGAGAGGTAGCGCCCTTGGGGCTACGCTGAAAAATGATTGCGTGGTTGGCGCCTTTTGCTTCCGCAACGTTGAGATGCAGGCCGCGCGTGCGTGCGAGCAAGTCCGCAAGGTACTGAGCAGAGCCGCGTGCCGATGCATCACGTGCGGGGACGAGAATAGCCGAGGCACCATCGACCTTGAATTCGCCGCTGTTCTGCTGAAGTTGCGCGGGTCGCGGGATGAGCGATAAGGGACTGGCCTGGATCAAGCTGCAGAAGGTCAAGCAGAGAACTAGAACGGCGGATCGCATACGTGTTCCTGTAAACCAAACGGATTGTCTTGCTTCTGGCGTCGCATCCAAGATGATGCTCGCTCGTACGTCGCCGTCATTCCCGCGAAAGCGGGAATCCAGCTTTGCTTTTACATCAGAGCAAAATGGATTCCCGCTTTCGCGGGAATGACGACCTTGAGGGTTGAGCATACCGAACGTAAGAGTGGATACCTACGCCCTCCGGGGATTCGGTGACTCAACAAGCCCATGACAACGGCTGCCGCCCATCCGATATAGCTACCAAAAACAAAATGGCCTGCAGCGTCGGCATACCGGCGTCGCAGGCCACTCTTATGATCGACCTCCCCCGAAAAAATCGGACCTGGCAAACCATCACCAGGTCCTTGGCGGGGAAGTAAGCTAGAACTTGAAGCGAACGTTGACGTAGTACTGGCGGCCGTTGACGTAGAACGCATACGGCTGCTTACCGAAGGTGCTGTTGTCCTGGTAGTAGTAGCGGTACTTCGGATTGTTGAGGTTCATCGCGTCGAACGAGAGCGACATCCAGTCGTTGACCTTGTAGCCCACTGACAGGGCAAGATTGCCTACGCCGCCCTGGTAATAATTTGCACCGTGGCTCACGGTGTCATAGAACGAAGAGCGATAGGTGTAGCTCAGACGCGCATTGAACAGATCGTTTTCGAAGTAGAACGAGGTATTGAACGTGTTCCTCGACGTGCCTTGCAGCGGCGCGCCACCGGAAGCGTGTGCGTTGGCGTAGGTATAGTTCGTTTCAACACCGAAGTTGTCGCCGATCGGTTGGTCGTAGGTCAGCTCAAAACCCTTGACGTGTCCGCCGGTGTTGCTCGGCACGGTAACGGTGTAGGTCGAGAATACGTCGTGCCCGGCGTTCTGCGATGCCTGGATGTCCTTGTACACACGCTGCACATCGGCGAAGTTCACATAGTCGCTCAGCACCATGTTGTACACGCTGCCAGAGAGCAGGCCGCGCGGTGCGAAATACCACTCCAAAGCAGCGTCGAAGTTGGTGGAGATAAGCGGCTTCAGGCCCGGGTTGCCACCAGAGCCAGTGTGCGTGAGGTCGTCCAGCGACACCGAACCTGCAAGTGCCGAGTAGTCTGGGCGGGTCATTGTTTGCGACCCGGCGAAGCGGGCGACGAGGTCATCTGTCAGATCCAACTTCAGGTTCGCACTGGGCAGCACCTTGTTGTACGAATGATGGATGGTGTTCCAGTAGTAATCACCAAACGCAGAACCCGTGATCGGACCGGCTGCCGACGATGCCGTCGGATCCGGGTTAGTGGTGGCATCGTTGATCGTCTCGGCCGTATGGACATAACGGAGACCGAAATTGCCGCCCCAGCGATCGCCGTCGAAGTTCGCCTGCGCATAAAGCGCGGTGTCCTTCTCTTTCACCTTGTAGATGTCGTTCCAGTAGAAACGCGTCACCGGGTTGCGATTGGCAAACTGCGCGTCGATCTGCTGCAACTGCGACGGCGTGAAGTACCACACACTACCGGGAACACTCGCACCAATCTGGCTGCCGAAATCGCTCGGATAATTTGAGTTTGCCGTGGGATACGCGGCCGGGTTCAACCATGCGCTGGCGGAGTTCGGGCCCTGCGCGATATCGTTCAGGCTCTCGCGGGTATGGGTGGAATAGCGCCCGCCGAACTGCAGCGACGACATCGGACCGTCGAAGTCGAGCTCGCCGTCGCCGCTGGCCCAGGTTTCCTTATCCACCATGTGGATGCCCTGCTCGCCGAAGATCCAACCCAGCGCTGGCGACATGGTGGACTGATTGCTATTGACTGGGCCCTCGGTCCAGTTGGCCGGCGAGCCCAATCCGTTCATGGACCAGCTGCCAAAGCCACCGACGTTTTCGCCTAGTTCGATCACGTCCTGGTGCGGACTGTCGCCGGCACCGTGCGTGGTGCCGACTTCACCCTTGAACCTGAGCTTGTCATTGACCTTCCAATCCGCATCCAAGGTTACGTAATTGGTTTTGGATTTGGCGCCGGGACGCGAAATCTGGTCATACACGCCATAACCACCGGTACCGCCTGCGATATTGGCAGCAGTGATCACATTTCCCCGCGTTTGCACGTTCGACAGTACACCGCCGCCACCGAGTGCATTGCTGGTCCACAACATGTAGTTGCGGTTGAAGTTGTCGGCCTTCATCAAGGAATAGAAGCCGTTCAAATCGAGCGTCAGGTTGTCGGTTGGCTTCCACTCCAGGTCGAAAGTGCCGCCTTCGCGCTTGCGCGTTTGCGTAAAGAGCGCATTACCTATTTCGTTCGGGTAGTAATAGGTTTTGCCGCCCAGGGTCGTAGTGTTGTAACCACCGACCACTTCCTGACCATCGCGCTGCAGGCTACGTTCTTCATAAAACGCCTGCGCCAGTATGCCGAAGGTGTTGTCGTCGCTCTTGTAGTTGAACAGGCCACTGAATTGCGGTTTGACGTTGCCTGGCAGATCCGCGTAGACACCGCCGACGGAAGCCTCGGCGGTGAACTGCTTGGCATATTCGAGCGGTTTGCGGGTGATGATATTCACCGTACCCGCACTGCCACCTTCCATCAGGCTGGCTTCGGATGTCTTGTGCACCACCACCTGGCTGACGATTTCCGACGGCAGCAACGAATAGCTGACGCTGCGGCCCACGGTCTGCACCTGGTTCAGGACGAACCAGTCGCCGGTGGCGACGGTGTGACCGTTGATCATGGTCTGCGTCATGCTGGGATTGGTGCCGCGCAGGCTCACGCGATCGGCTTCGTCGAATGCACCTTCGCTGGCGCTGGACGAACCGATGTTGACGCCCGGCAGGCGCTGCAGCGTGTCGGCCACGTTCTTGGCCGGAAGCTTGCCGATGTCTTCGGCGGAAACCACTTCCACGTGCGTGTTTTCGGCGCGCTTGGTGTCGATCGAAAGTTCGCTGCTGCTACGGATACCGGTGACGGTGATCGTGGACAGCTGCTTGACCTTTTCCTTGTTGGCCTGTTCTGCGCTGCTCTGCTGATTGGCTTGACCAGAAGTCTGCGTGGTGTCCTGTGCATGCAACGTACCGGACAGGCATAGGCTGGCGATGATGCTCGCGGCAAGCATGGTTCTACGGTTTGACATGACTTTCCTCCCCTCAGAGGCGTTTCTTCAGCACGGAAAATGTTCGCGGCATGTCCGTGCTGTGTGGCGTTATGGGCTTGCGCCCGGTTCGTTTCGTAAAGCCTTCCTCTACTCTTACCTCGTTGCCCACGCGCATCAGTGCGCGTGCTGACCGTCCAGATACAGGCCAGCGGCGCCGATCACGCCGAGCTGGCCGTGTTCCATCAGCCGTACAGGTACCTGTTGCAGAAAAGGGCGCATCACGCCCTTGTTGAAATAGCGCTCGGCGAAGGTGCTCGACAAAAGCAGATCGCGGATCTGCGGCAGGATGCCGCCGGCCAGATACACGCCGCCTCGCGCGCCATACAGCAGCACGAGATCGCCGACGAAGCTGCCGAGCAAACCGCAGAACACGTTCAGGGCTTCAATCGCCGCGGCATCGGTGCGCTCCACGGCGTTGCGCGTGATGTCGGCCGGCAAGTGCAGATTTGGCCTTGTCCCGCGCACATCGCAGATCGCGTGGTACAGGTTGAGCAAGCCCGGACCAGACAGCGCATGCTCGTAGGAGACATAGGCGCGATCGCGCGCAAGCCAGCGCAGGATGTCGATTTCCAATTCGTTACCGGGCGCCAGCGACACCTGTCCCGCTTCCGTCGCCAACACCGTGGCGTGCGGTTGGCCGGGCAGCAGCACGGCCGAGCCCAAACCTGTGCCCGGCCCCATCACCAGCACGGGACCGGCTACTTGCGGCGCACTGGTTTCGATCACTGCCACGGTGTCGGCGTGAGTCATGAACTGGGTGGCGTAGGCGACCGCTTCGAAATCGTTGATCACCGCCAGGCTGGCGATACCCAGGCTCTCGCGGATGTCGCGAATGGATACCGGCCACGGCAGGTTGTCGTTGACGATGGCGTCGCCCAGCACGTAGCCGGCGCTGGCCACGGCGCAGCTCTCCACACGCGTGCCGGCGTTGAGCTGACCTACAAAATCTTTCAGAACGGCGGTGAGGCTGGGCCATTCGGCGCAGGCGTAACGGCGGTACTCCAGCACCGTGACGGGACGGCGGCCGTCCGGGTGGGGGCTGACCAGCCCGATGCGCGCATGCGTACCACCCACGTCGGCCGCCAGAAATGCCAGTTCCGGCGACGGTGCCGATTGCGCCTTGCCATGTACGACAGCCTGAGCCACGCCCCCTCCCCTCACGTTTTGTGTCGTGCCCGCCCTACCGAACTTGCCGGCTTACCCGCTGGACACGCTTCGATGACGGAGTCTGGTCAGGAATGACAACGCTGTCAACAGGTCGCCGTGCACGTCGTGTAGGGACTTGTGCCGCAGTGCGAAACGCCTGCCTGCATGGTTGCAGATGAAAGTTTTTAATTGCTTGATAGACAATAATTTTATTGCCTAGCACCCAGGCCGAATGGCCTATGCATGACGCTGTTGCGACGCGTCACATGGACGTGCCAACCGAGGGCAAATGGCGCACGTTGTCGGTGACCTGGAAAGCCTCCGATTGACAACGTTGTGCATTGGGGACAATAAAGGACATCATGGGGATGTCGGCTATCGACATCGAATCGAAGCCAGAAGCCAAGGTGTCCATCCATTTCGCCACGACGTTCCACTTTGCATTGCCGTTCCCGCTTTTGCAGCGCGACGGCCAGAGGGGATATCGCCGAGTGTGTGGCCGCCTGTAAACCTAAGCCCGGGGAAGCGCGACATGTCGTCCACCACGTATACCGCCGACGCACGCACGTCGACTTTGTTGCCGATGATGATCATCGGCGTGCTGTTCTTCGTCATGGGGTTTTTCACCTGGCTCAACGGACCGCTGATTTCGTTCGTGAAAGTGGCCTTTACCTTGGATGACGTGAACGCGTTCCTGGTGCCCTTTGCGTTTTACTTGTCGTACTTCGTGCTCGCCTTGCCGGCAGGCGCGGTGCTCAAGCGCACCGGCATGAAAAAGGGCATGGTGCTGGGTCTTTTCATCATGGCGATCGGCGCGGCGCTGTTCGGCGAGTTCGTGCGCATCCGCGTTTATCCGGGCGCGCTGGCCGGCTTGTTCGTGATCGGCGCAGGCTTGTCGTTGCTGCAAACGGCGGCCAATCCGTACATCAGCATTCTTGGCCCGATCGACAGTGCGGCACAGCGCATTGCGTTGATGGGCATCTGCAACAAGGTGGCGGGCGCACTGGCGCCGCTGGCGTTTGGCGCATTGGTGATGGCAGGCATCGATGCGTTTCTGGAGCAAATGACCAAGATGGTCGAAGGCCCCGCGCGCGAAGCCTCGCTCAATGAATTCGCCGCGCGCGTGTTCTGGCCTTACATGAGCCTGGCCGGGTTGCTGGTGGTGCTGGCGATCTGGATCCTGTTGTCTTCGTTGCCGGAAATCAAACCTTCCGGCGCCAACAGCGAACGTTCGATCGGCCACAGCAAGGGCGGCATTTTCAGCTTTCCGCATCTGTGGCTGGGCGTGCTGTGCCTGTTTCTCTACGTGGGCGTGGAAGTGATGGCGGGCGACGCCATCAATACCTACGGTCAGGGTTTCGGCTTGCCGCTGCAAGTAACCTCGCACTTCACCACCTACACCATGGTGGCGATGCTGGCGGGTTACATCATCGGCTCGCTGCTGATTCCTCGCGTTATCTCGCAACAGCGCTATCTGGCGGTGTCGGCCGTACTCGGCGTGCTGTTCGCGATCGGCGCGTTCGTCACGCACGGTTATGTCTCGGTGGCGTTCGTCGCCGCGCTGGGCTTCGCCAACGCGATGATGTGGCCGGCGATTTTCCCGCTGGCGATCAAGGGCCTTGGCAGCCATACCGAACTGGGCTCGGCCTTGCTGATCATGGGCATCGTCGGTGGCGCGCTGCTGCCGCAGGCTTTCGTGCACCTGAAGCAGTACATCGATTTCCAGCTTGCGTTCGTGATTGTCATCGTGCCGTGCTATCTGTACATCCTGTACTACGGCATGCGTGGCCATAACGTGGGCAACCATGCCGGCTAAGGCAAGCTTGTGAAGTCAGGCGTCGACGCTTCTACCATCCCCACTAGACCCGGCCACTGGGCTACGATGCCCAACCGTTACCCGGGAGGAACTCTCGTTGCACAGCCCCACCATCAAGGACGTCGCCAAGCATGCCGGCGTTTCGTTGAAGACGGTTTCACGCGTCATCAACCACGAGGCGGCGGTACGGCCCGAGACCCGCGAAAAGGTGGAACGGGCGATCGAGCAGCTTGGCTATCGCCCGGACCCTTCCGCGCGCAGCCTGCGCAGCAGTTCCCACGCCTATGCGATCGGCCTGGTCTACGACAATCCGAACGCGCATTACGTGATCGACATGCAGAACGGCGTGCTCTCGGCATGCCGCGAACGTGGCTTCGGCTTGCAGATCTATCCCTGCGATTCGGCAGCCCCCGGCCTGGCCGAGGAGCTGGTTTCGCTGGTGCAACGCGCGCGCCTGGCCGGCTTGATCCTGGCGCCGCCGATGTCGGAACAATCGGCCCTGCTGGCGACGCTGAAAGCGCACGACGTGGATTTCGTGCGCATCATCGCCTCGCGCGAGGATCCGAAGGACGGTATGCCCTGCGTGTACGTGGACGACCACGACGCGGCCTATGCGATCACCGAGCACTTGATCCAGCTCGGGCATACGCGCATCGGCTTCCTGTGGGGCGAACCGCATCACCGCTCCAGCCCGGAACGCTACCAGGGCTATGCGGACGCGCTGAAGGATTACGGCATTGCGCTCAACCGCAAACTGATTCTTCCTGGCCGTTACGCGTTCGACGACGGCTTTCGCGGCGCGCGCAAATTGCTGGCCTTGAAGGAGCCCCCCACTGCGATTTTCGGCTGCAACGACGAGATCGCGGCCGGTGTGCTGGCGGCGGCGCGCTCGGCCGGACTGGATGTGCCGTGGGATCTTTCCATCGCCGGGTTCGAGGACAGTCCGTTCTCCAAGCAGGCATGGCCGGCGCTGACCACCGCGCGACAATCGACCAGCGAAATCGGCCGTCACGCGGCGCTGCATCTGATCAGCGGCCTGCAACAAGACAACGACCTGCCCAACGAGGGCTTCATGCCGGAGCTGGTGGTGCGCGGATCGACCGCGCCGCCGCGGCAGACGTAATTGCGGGAATCGGGATCGGGAATCGTCAATCGAGAATGGTGAAAGTCGGTCGGCCGCGAATGTGCCGCACTCGGCTTTTCACCAACTGCGCGGCCCGGTCCTTGAAATTCATTTTTTCTCATCCAACCCTAACGGTCGTCGGCGATGACGAGTTGGTAATGGTGCCCACAAAGCGCACCGCGCTTTTTGCTATTCCCGATTTACGTTTCCCGATTCCCGGCCCCAACCGGAGCCCCCATGAAATCCGCTAGCGACACCCTGATGTACAACGAGGCGCAGGAAAGCGCCGCCACTGTCGAACGACAGCTTGCGCAGAATGCATCCATCCTCAAGGCGCTGGGCGAACGCCTGCGCGCGAATCCGCCGCGCTTCATCGTGACGTGCGCACGCGGCAGCTCCGATCACGCGGCGGCCTATGCGAAGTACGTGTTCGAAACGCGCCTCGGCCTGATCACGGCGTCGGCTTCGCCATCGATTTCCTCCATCTACGATGCGAACCTGAAGCTGGACGGCGCGCTGTTCGTGGCGATTTCGCAGTCCGGCAAAAGCCCTGATCTGCTACGTAGCGCGGAAGCCGCCAAACAAGCCGGCGCTTACGTGCTTGCGCTGGTGAATGTTGAAGATTCGCCGCTGGCCGCACTGGCCGATACGGTGATTCCGTTGCGCGCCGGCCCTGAGCGCAGCGTTGCAGCCACCAAGAGCTATCTCGCCACGTTGGCCGCCGTGCTGCAGTTGACGGCGCACTGGTCCAACGACGACGCCCTGCATGCGGCCGTCGCGCGCCTGCCCGACGATCTGCGGCGCGGCTGGGAAGGCGATTGGAGCGCGCTGGAACAAGGACTGGTAAGCGTGCACAACCTGTTTGTCGTAGGCCGTGGCTACGGTTTCGGTGCCGCCCTGGAAGCGGCGCTCAAGCTCAAGGAAACCTGCGGCCTGCATGCGGAAGCCTTCAGCGCCGCCGAAGTGAAACACGGCCCGATGGCATTGGTAGGCGAAGGTTTTCCGGTGCTGTTTCTGGCACAGGACGATGGCACGCTGGAAAACACGCTCGCCGTCGCCAACGAATTCCGCGCGCGCGGCGCGCGCGTGTGGGTGGCCGCACCCGGCGCTCCAGGCGCCGACACGCTGCCGCTGCCCTCGGGCATCGATCCGATCGTGACACCGCTGCTCGCCGTGCAAAGCTTCTATCGCGCCGCCAGCGCGTTGTCGCTCGCACGCGGCTACGATCCGGATGTACCGCCGCATCTGCGTAAAGTAACGGAGACGGTGTAATGCCTCCCAGTCCGCTTATCGCACTGGTCAACGGGCGTGTGCTTGGCGATCACGGTCCGCGCGAAGGCTTGGCGGTGCTGGTGCGCGGCAAACGCATCGTCGCCATCGTCGCGCATGACGATGCGCGCGTTGCCGAAGCGCAGAAACACGATCTGCACGGGCATCTGCTGTTGCCCGGTTTCATCGACGTGCAGGTGAACGGCGGCGGCGGTCTGCTGTTCAACGATTCCCCAACGGTGGAAACGCTGCGCGGCATCGCCGAGGCGCATCGCACGTTCGGCACCACCGGCATGCTGCCGACGCTCATCACCGACACTGCGGAGAAGATGCGCGCCGCGTTGCAAGCCGTCGATGACGCGATCGAGCAGCGCATTCCAGGCATTCTCGGCATTCACGTGGAAGGCCCCTTTCTCGCCAACGCGCGCAAGGGCATTCACAACGCCGATCTGTTCCGTCTTCCGGACGATGATGATGTCGAGGCATTGATCGCCCCCCATAAAGGTCCGGTGATGCTGACGCTCGCGCCGGACCAGGTTCCGCTGCCGGTGATCGCGCGCCTTGCCGGCGCAGGCGTGGTCGTCGTCGCCGGCCACACCGGCGCCGACTATGCCACCACGCGTGCCGCGCTCGATGCCGGCGTATGCGGCTTCACGCATCTCTACAACGCGATGACGCCGCTCGCCAGCCGCGATCCAGGCGTGGTGGGCGCCGCACTGGATGATCCGCATAGCTGGTGCGGCCTGATCGTGGATGGCCATCACGTGCATCCGGCCACCTTGCGCGTGGCCATCGCCGCCAAGCAGCGCGGCAAATGCGTGCTGGTTACCGATGCGATGCCGCCGGTCGGCAGCGACCGTCCCGAGTACGTGCTCAACGGCCAGACCATCGTGATGAAGGACGGTATCTGCCAGAGCGAAGCTGGCGTACTGGCCGGTTCCGGCCTCGACATGGCCAGCGCCGTACGCAACGCGGTGCAGATGCTCGGACTGCCGCTGGCCGAAGCGTCGCGGATGGCAAGCAGCTATCCCGCGGCGTGGATCGGGCTGGATCGCACGCATGGGCGCATCGCTTCAGGCTATCAGGCGGATTTTGCGGTGATGGATGATGCGCTGGTGGTGCGGGAGACGTGGGTAGGCGGCGTCGCTTATCCAGTTATCGCATAAGCTGGAATGATGATCGTAGGTTGGGTTACCGGACTTGATCCGGGGTAATCCAACCTATGAGTCGATGCTCTCGATCCGTTCATCAAAGGTGCTGCAAAACCATCTGCTTGAGCCTCTCCGCCACTTCCGGCGTCAACGGTCCCAGTACGCCACGCTTATCAGCGGGAATATGCGCGGCCGGATCGGCTTCACCAAACAGATAGTAATCCAGCAGATGTCGCCAGGCGGCTTTTTCGGCGGGCGATAGCGTTCGCATGCTCAGCAGTCCGTGCATCATGAAGCCGCGCGCCGTGTGCGTGGCGGGCACGCCTTCCAGCATCGGCTTCCACCAGTAGTTCACCAGCGCGTTGAGTCGCTCCAACGATGCCACGTGATGCCACCACAGCGGCGGAATGTAGATGGCATCGCCCGGTTCGAGCACGGCTGTTTGTGCGTGTGCCAATGCCTCTTTCAATTTCGGAAAGCGCGGGTCATCCGGTCGATCCAGCCGCGCCATGCTGATCGCCGCGCCGGTGGGCGCGAAATCCAGCGGACCGATATATAGGTTGCCGATCTGCTCCGGTGGAAACAGCGTGAATTGGCGTCGCCCGCATGCGACGCAAGCGATGTTGTGATACTCGTCGAAATGCGCCGGCGTTACCACCCGATTGCCGATCCAAAGCCGCGGCTGAATCTGCGGTTCGAGGAACGGCAAGGCATGTTGCTCCACGAAGCCAGGCAGCGATGCCGAAATCAGCGCGCTCTGTATCGCCAGGCCTGCGCTGCTTTGATCACGGCTGTATTGCGCAAGGCGTTGCAAGCCCTGCGTGATGGATACCCGATGATGCTCATAGTTGAAGCCGCTGAGGTCGGCGTTGTAGCCGACGATGCCGTCCTCGCCCGGCGGCACCAGCAAGGTATCGACGGACGTGTCGTTATCCAGGTCCGACAGGTATCGCGCAAATGCCGTATCCGATTGCCTGGACAGTTTCACCACCGGCCAATCGCGCACCAGGTTTCGAATGACCAGCGGGCGGCCCAGACGCATCAGATCATCGACGGCAATCGATGCGAGAGGGCCCTGGAATTCCTCGATGGAAACCGGCATGCGCGTGTTTCGGGCAGTGAGGTCAGACAGACATGGTAACGGCTTGCGCGCCATGTGGCGTGCACGTTGCGCGCGTCATTGGTACGCGCGCAACCGGTTGAAGACCCATCCGTAGTACGACTTGACCAGGCTCTTGTCCGCGCAATCGGCATACAAGCCATTGCAGCGTTCCCGCAGCGACGTCAGCGCGGAGAAATACGAGTCCATCGGCAACCCCGCCGCCTTCAGCACCATACCCGGCAGGTGCGCGATATCCAGCATCGGATAGGTCGGCAGCGCCGCGCCGGGCACGTTGCTCTTGATCATGTAGTAGGTGAGGTAATCCTGATACGGCACCAGCGCCGGCGGCAGCTTGCGTGGCAGCGTGCGCATCAGGTCGTCGAAGGAAGGCTGGTGGTCGCCGAAATGCACCAGCACGGTCGGCTGCTGGCGATCGAGAAAGGCGTGCTCCAGGCCTTTCATCGCCACGTCCGAATCGTGCAGGCGCTGCAGGTAGGTGTCGAAATTCAACGCGGTGGCCGGCGGCAGCCCTTGCAGCAAGTTCTGGAACTGCTTGGGCAACGTCGACATCGGGTCGTCGTGCGGTCCGTGCTGGTTGATGGTGAGCACCATCAGGAAAATCGGCTGGCCCGGCTTTTTCAGCTTGTCGTAGACGCGCTTGGCGGCGTCGAACATCTGCGCATCGGTTTCATCCCAGTCGTCCAGGCCGAGTTCGCCGGCGCCGTAGAAATGATCGACGCCATAGGCCTTGTAGGCGTCGCGACCATTGAGGAATTCGCCATGGGTGGGATAGACCGCCACGGTGGTATATCCCAGCTTTTTCAACAGCCGCGGCAGCGAATCGCCCACGTGCGGCGCAAGCACATACGGCGCATACATGCCGCCGGGGCCGAAGATGTCCTGCGGCATGCCGGTGAGCGCTGCGAATTCGCTGACCCAGGTGCCGCCGCCGAAGGTATGCACGCGCATCATGCCGGTGCCGCGCGTGCGCTCGTCCGGCTTGAACATCGTCAGATAGCATTCGGGCACGGTGCAGTGCTCGAACGGCGCGGGATCGAAGGTACTTTCTTCCAGCACCTGCACGATGTCAGGGTAATGGCTGGAGTCGATCGCCGCGGGCAATGGGGTGGCGGTCGCCTGCCAGTCGCGCGCAGCGGTGGCGTCATCCGAGGTCGCCGGCACGTGCACGCTGGAGTCGCGCAGGTTCACGAAGAAATTGGTGAGGTCCGCGTCGTCGGACATCTTCTCCCATGCACCGCGCGCATGCACCTGCTCGAACGGACCGGTCGGCAGCAGGCATATCCAGAACACCAGCGCGCACAAGGCGATACCACCCACGCGGAGCCATGCGCGCGGCGCCTTGCGCAGACGCAAGAACAGTTGCCGGTCGCAATACCACGCCAGCCACAGCACCACCGGCACGGCGATGCCTACGCACAGGCCGACGCTATAGATGTTCGGATAGCGCCGCAGCGTTTCGAACAGGCTGGAGCGCACGTAATACACGAAATCCGCCGGCATCAGCGGGGATTCCAGGTATTGCTCCTTCAACACCGTGATGGCGCGCAACAGCAGGAACAGACCGCCGCTGAAAACCAGCGCGAACGCCATGCGCGTAAAAACGAACAGCGCGGCGCCGAACACGCACAGCATCAGCGTGAGCACGAACAGGCGCTGCTCCAGCAGAGGCTCTTGCCAGGCGGTGAACCACACGCAGATAGCGAAGAACGCCCATGCGCAGACAGCAGCCACACGGCTTCGCGAGGCGCGAAACGGAATCAACGGCATGGACAGCTTTCCCCCTGTGGCCGCGCCGGTGGGGACGGCGCGTCGTTCTGGTTGTCAAATTACCGTCATTTTAGGGGTCTTCCGGTACCGGAACATGTGCCGGCCAGACGCAGCCTGTCATCCATATCTGCTAGGTTCATCCATTTACCGCTCCCTATCCTTCTCATGGCCCATCGTCCCCGCCTCACCGCCTTCATCGCCGCCCTGCTTCTGGCCGGTTGCGCCAGCCAACCGCATCCCGCCGCACAAGCCCTCCGCGCCGAACCGCTGCCGGATGGCCTGCGTGCCGACGTCGCGGTGCTGGAGACCACCGACCTGCACTCCAACGTCCTCAGCTACGACTACTACAAGCAGAAAGCCGATCCGACCTTAGGGTTCGAGCGCACCGTCACGCTGATCCGCAAGGCGCGCGAGCAGTTCACCAACAGCCTGCTGTTCGACGCTGGCGACACCATCCAAGGCAGCGTGCTGGCCGATTATCAAGCCCAGGTGCAAAAGGTGGACTGCGGCGAGGAGCTTGCGATCTACAAGGCGATGGATGCGGTGGGTTACGACGGCGGCACCATCGGCAATCACGAATTCAACTATGGCCTGCCGTTTCTTTCGCAGGTGACCGGCACGCCGATGAACGTCGACGGCGGCGCCGCCCAGCGCTGCGCCGGGCCGCACTATCCGCTGGTGCTGGCGAACGTGTACAGCGCGCGCGATGGCAAGCCGATCTTTCAGCCCTGGACGATCGTGACACGCAAGATGGCCGCGTTCACGCCGGATGGCAGCAAGCTCAGCGTACCGCTGAAGATCGCCATCGTCGGCTTCGCGCCACCGCCGATCATGCAGTGGGACAAGCAGAACCTGGCTGGCAAGGTCACCGTGACTGGCGTGGTGGAAGCGGCGCAGAAGTACCTGCCGGAGATCCAGGCGCAGCACCCGGACCTGGTCATCGCGATCCTGCACGGCGGCATGAACACCTCGCCGTATACCGCGGACATGGAGAACGGTGGCTGGCATCTGGCTGGCGTGCCCGGCATCGACGTGTTGCTGATGGGCCATGAACACACGGAATTTCCCGGGCCGCGTTTCGAGCACATGCAGGAGGTGGATGACGAGCATGGTTTCGTGCGCGGCGTGCCGGCGGTAATGGCGGGCTTCTTCGGCAAGGACCTGGGCGTGATCCGGCTTGCGTTGGTGCGTCAGCAAGGCCGCTGGACGATCGACAAGAGCAAGACCTTCAGCCAGGTGCGACCGATCTGCCCGCCGATGCTCATCGCCGGCAAGCCCACCGTATCGGCAAGCAATTGCGTACCGGCCGATCCGCAGATCAAGCTGGTGATCGGCAATGTGCAGCAGGCTGCGATCGACTACGTGAACACGCCGATCGGCCAGAGCACGGTACGCATGAGCAGTTATTTCTCCGACGAAGGCGACATGAGCGCGCTGGCGCCGGTGAACGCGGCGCAGATCGACTACGCCCGCAACCTGTTGCAGACCGAGCATCCGGAGCTGGCGAACGTGCCGGTGCTCGGCGCTGCCGCAGCATTTCGCAACGGCTTCGGCGGCGCGGACGATTACACCGACGTGCAGCCCGGCTCGCTCACGTTGCGTAGCGCAGCGGATCTGTACTTCTATCCGAACACACTGTCGGCGGTGAGGATCGACGGCGCGAAGTTGAAAGCATGGCTGGAAAAATCCGCCGAGCGCTTCAATCGCATCGACCCGAATGCGGAAGGCGAGCAGCCGTTGATCAACACCAAATATCCCGGCTTCAATTTCGATCAGATGCAAGGCGGCATCAGTTACGTCATCGACGTATCCAAGCCGGCCGGGCACCGCATCGAAAAACTGCGTTACCAGGGCAAGCCTGTGCAAGCCTCGCAAACCTTCGTGATGGTGACCAACAACTATCGCGCCAGCGGCGGCGGACGTTTTCCGGGATTGGACGGCAGCAACATCGTGTTGGCGTCGCCGGATGGTACGCGGGAAATTCTGGCGGAATGGCTGAAGGCACATCCTTCGCTCAGTGCGAATGATCTGCCGCGGGCGTCATGGCGTTTTGCGCCACTGAAAACCCGCGGCGCGGTGGTGTTTACCTCCGCCAGCGACAAACAAACGGTGGCGGAAAGTGATGGCCTGCACAATGTTCGCCAGTTGCGGGACAACGGCGATGGGACGGCGGTGTATGCGATCGACCTTTCGCGCTGAGGCGTAGATTTTCGAAATCCTTTTCCAGCCTCAGCGTCATTCCGGCGAAAGCCGGAATCCAGTGCAAATATGCGTCCGAAGGACACCTTATTGGTTTGAGTGCTTCGCACGACGCATTTAAACTGGATTCCGGCTTTCGCCGGAATGACGGTGAGGCAAGACGTCGACCTGTGGCACTCCATGCAAATGCCACAAAGTTTCCCCTGAAACTTTTCGCACTTGACCTCATGCAATAGTTTCATTAGGCAACTGTTGACAGCCGCTGCAACGCACAACTATTGTCGAGCCCATGTCGCACGCATTCACGCCAGCACGCATTGCAAACGCACCGGTTTCCACCGGCCGTTCTGGCATGACGGTGACAATCAACATCGCCACGATTATTAGCACCACTACCGGAACCGGAACGACCGG